>Ga0209476_10000048_pt1 | contig 77966 bp, 37 predicted proteins | sample KloWWTrecipitate_FD_187179 | JGI IMG/M metagenome (GOLD analysis project Ga0209476, IMG submission 187179) | Active sludge microbial communities from Klosterneuburg, Austria, studying microevolution and ecology of nitrifiers - Klosterneuburg... | ecosystem: Engineered > WWTP > Aerobic digester... | reverse complement strand
CATGGTGTGCACCTCGTCTCCTGCCAGTCCAAAAGGCCGGCAGGTTAGGTCAGAGCACCCTGGTCAATTTTCAGCGAGCAGAACCCTCGATTTATGGTCAATTTTCAACGAGCAGCAACACGCTGGTACTGTTTGCGGCCTGTAGGCCAGCTACATGCGTACCATGACCAGCTCTCGCCGGCTCAACCGCAGGTAGATGCTTGGGATTGCACGCCGAGTTCGGATCCAACGGCATCGGCGTGACCTCGTTTACGTCTGCATCATAAGATGTCGGCCAATCGCCCAGATCTAACGACCCCGGATTGACATTGCCTCCGAGGTACTGACCCGCCGAAGAAAATTGCCGCAAAGCTGCGTGGCTCGTGGCCAGGCCAGTATCCGCAGTGCCGATTAGCGCGTATCCCCCTGCAAGTTCCCATGCCGCCGCCACGTTAAGTGCATCCCACCCGTATTGCACGGGTGTGCCGAGTGGTCCAATGGGATACGACAGTCCAGAGTTTGGGCTTGTCAGACCAAACTCCAATACTGACACCGACGAGAAATCCGACTCTTGGGGCAGATAGGCAGCCAGCACGTTGGGATCGTTGCTCAACGAAGTGACAGCAGCCTCCATGTTGGTTGTTGGCGGGTACTCTACAAGCAAGTAACGTTCCAGCCGAGCTCGGGCTATATCCGGATTCGCTTCCAGGTAGGCAAGGAAGTCACCGGTCGCGCGCAAAGGCAAGAGATACCCCGCATCAACTGGCTCAACCACTTGAAAGGCTTGTAACGGAGGTGGCCCTACTGGAGGGGAAGAACCATAGTAGCTGACCACTTCCTCCGCGGGCGGCGCACCAGAATTAGAAGACAGCAATACCTGTACATAGCGATTCGATTCTGGAGCCGTTTGCGCCTCTGTGCCGGGCGGAAACAGCAACACCACAAGCACCACTACTACTCCGCAGCCATGACGTCGCGATAGTGTCAGCCAAACCACCGCGATCATGCTGAGCACTAGAAATAGCAAGCCACCAGGTCCAAGCATCGGGAGTGCCGTTCCCCCGGCAAATCCACTAACGGCAAACCCCTCGGTACCGACGGTCTCAACAATGGTGGCGCCAAAGAAATCCACATATTGGCGATCAAGTTGCAACGTATAAGTTCCGGCGGAAAATTCGCCAAACGGGAGGTCAACAGTTCCCGGTTCACTATTGCAAAGAATGATGTCGTCCGTGTAGGTTGTAGCCAGAAGCATTCGGATTGAATTTCCGCTTTGAGTGATCTGTGGATACCCATCGGCTTCAATGATCGAATCACAAAGTCCCGCGCTCACTCGCACTGCAACCGACTCACCTTCCATCGGCGAATCGGGAACGATCGCATCCAGCGTGATGAAGGCTTGTGCTGCTGAAGAAAGCGCTAAGAACACCAGAGAAGCAAGGCCAGCCAAGAGCTTCATTCTCATCGTCGACATTCCTTATGGTAATGACATAGCATTGTGCAAATAGCCTAATCGAAGGAACTGAATATCTTCCTTACAAAAAGTCGCTTCAATCAAGATACGTACACCGAACCCTATTCCCACTCGTGCCGCGAATCAAGCAATCTGATCAACGTAGTCGACCAACCCGCCCGTAATAGCTGCTCAGTCCGGCTGCAGTACTCTGGCCCCTATTCCTCTCCATACTTGGCCGGACCAATACCATATTCTCGCGGTCTCGACTGTTGAGATCGTTGCTGATGGACAGGAACTTCACTACAACCTAGCCTGGGGTCCAACGACCAACGGGCCGCTCGGTGTCGGCGTATCCCGAACCCGCGAACTCAATTTCTCGATTGCAGGCGCCGCCCCGATTATGTTGCCCTTCGCCTTTGCGCTCGCCAGTTCCTACAGCGACTTGAACGACGAGAACAACTCCACCACTGTCCTCTTGTGGCGGGGAGACACACATATTCACTGAGCTGTAGCCAAGCTACTGAACGTCTGCTTCGGGTCGATCTCTGCCCTTCAAGAATTTCGCTGAATGGCCACAGCAGTATCCCGGTCAAGCTGATCAACGCTCCTGCGTGCTGATCACCGCCAATCGGTTCAGATGATCAACTTCATCGGTGTGCGCAGACAAACACGGGCCGGCGCGAGTGCGATTGACCAACTCCCAGCTGTCGCGTGAAGCAACGTCATGGACGCAACCCTGGTATTTCGACGATCCAACCTGCGTGCATCTTGGTCGATCGACAGTTCTTGAGCTTCAAGAGGAAGGCGACAAGACAAAGCTGATTCTTCTGGACTGGGTCCCCGACCACAGTCTTGACGCGCTGTCCCTTGTGCCCAATTCGCTCTGTCCGGTCGATGGAATTGTTGCCAGAACAAAGAGCCTGGTTGATTCCCTTCAAGTCCGGGAACTTCATGACTATGTCTCAGATGTATTCAGACTGACGGATGTGTTCCGCTACTTCTGGACATGCCCCGCATCGATAGCCGACCACCACGCACACCCCGGTGGATTGGCCGTCCACTCACTCGAAGTCGCAACGGCGGTTTCGCAACTCAAGAGTCTCGATCGAGATGATCTTGAAATCGCCACTGTCTACGCCCTGTTCCACGACGTAGGAAAGATTTGGAGCTACGAGAAGGGAACACTGACTGCAGAAGCCCTCGAGCTCGGTCACGAGTACATTGGTCTGGATCGGATGCTCCCTAGCATTCGACGTCTGCGCGGCACGTGGCCGCAAGGCGGTCTGATTCTGCAAGGGCTGTTTGCATCCGTCTGGGGGCGAAACTACAAACGCAGGGGAAGGGCGATTGGGCAAATTGTCCGCTCACTCGATGCACACAGCGCGGAACAATTCATGAAAAGGAAGCGCCGATGAAATGAGTGAGCGCGGGGGCTTGCGCAGCAAGGAGACCAGAATAGGGCTTCATGCCGACGATGTAGTGCGTGCGCCATGTGCGATATGCCGAGCAAGTTCACTTCATGAACGTCCTAAAGAGCGAGATGACGTTCGCCGTTTCTTCCTCGCGAAGCTTTGCTCTGGGCTCGTTTGCTACATGCTCGCGTAAATGTTCACTTAGCACTTCCAGCAAAAGTCCTTGGACAGCGCCGCGCACCGCGGCGACCTGGGTCAAGACAGCGGCACAATCAACACCTTCCGCAATCGCCTTTTCGACCGCGGCGAGTTGGCCGCTGATGCGCCGCGTTCGCGCCAGCAGCTTCGATTGATTGAGGACAACATGCGACATGGGTGGCTCCTTGTAATACCCTAGGGGGGTATATTCACACGAGTCGCCCATGATGACACTTCAAGACGTCGCTGCCTCGCGTACACATTCCCATGCCTTCGATGATGGCAATCCCCTGGCTGAACGAAACACAGGTCGGGCCATGTGGCTGACGATAGTCATGATGGTCGTCGAAATCAGTGGCGGCTGGATCTACAACTCGATGGCCTTGCTCGCCGATGGCTGGCACATGAGTTCACATGCCCTGGCCTTGGGCCTTTCTGTATTCGCTTATGCGTGTGCGCGCCGCTTCGCGGCGGATCGACGATTCGCCTTCGGCACCTGGAAGATCGAGATCCTCGGTGGTTACACCAGTGCCATCTTGTTGCTGTGCGTGGCCGCACTGATGGCGTTCCAGTCAATCGAGCGCCTGATCAGTCCGCTGCCGATTCACTACTCGCAAGCCATCGTGCTGGCGGTGCTGGGGCTCGCGGTCAATCTGATCTGTGCCTGGTTGCTGCGAGGTCATCACAACCATGGTGACGAGCATGGATCGGGGCATCACGCCGGCCATGATCACGGGCACGCGCATCACCATGACCTGAACCTGCGCTCGGCCTATCTGCACGTACTCGCTGATGCGGCGACATCGGTATTCGCCATCATCGCTCTTGTCGGTGGCATGTTGTGGGGTGCGCGATGGCTCGATCCGATTATGGGAATTGTCGGTTCGATCCTGGTCACCGTCTGGGCCATCGGCCTCCTTCGCGACACGGGCAAGGTATTGCTTGATGCGGAAATGGACGCGCCAGTCGTTGAAGAAGTGCGCGAAGTCATTGCGGAGTGCGACCCGACAGCAATCATCACCGACCTGCATGTCTGGCGTGTTGGCAAGGGCAAATTCGCTTGCGTGCTCAGCGTCGTAACGCGCGCAGACGTTGATGATGACTACTTTCGCGATCAACTCGCCATTCATTCGGAACTGGCCCACGTCACCGTCGAGGTAAAGCGGCTCATCGCTGCCTAATAGTCCGCCACAGCGGGCAATCCAAATGCATTGTTGATTCGATTAGCTTGTGGCGGGGACCTATCAACGAATAGAACCAGAATGGGCAACTTCACAACGAGTCTTGGTTGCGTGCAGGCAAATCTTTGGTTCAATTTGGCCGCGCATCCGGAAGTCCGGCCTGCCAATGCAATTTTATAACGCTGCGATACTTAGGTAAGCTGTTCGAATGCCCGCCAAGTCTTCCGCCACGTTTCTAGCTCGACTTCGCCGATCTTCGCGGTTGGCGATGTTTATGGTCTTGGTGTTTGCGCTCAAGATCGGTGTAGTTGTCACCTGCACGGCACACGACATACTTGATGTTTCCAGTGGAGCCGTTGGTTCCTCGGCGGCACTGGCCTCGGTTGATAAGGCGCCGGGCAATGATCCTGGGGGGAATCCCTTCGATCTTGACGGGCCATGCGAACATTGCGGCTGTCATCAGACTATCGCCATCATGCCCGTTGTCGATTCGCCCAAGCCGCCTCAAGCCCGAGTGGTGAGTGCCTGGACCGTTGCGCCGACCCAACACATCATCCTACCCAAGGAATTGCGCCCACCAATCGTCTGAATGAATCAAAGCCGCCCTTTGGCTCTGACTGCCAAGGGATGAATTTCATTCAGAGGATTACCAGATGTTCCCTTTCCGTCTGCCGCGACGATGCACGCTCGTGCGTCTAACCGTGGCTGTTTCCTGTGTCATCTACTGGCCCATTCTGGCGCATTCCGCCGAGATCCCTCCCACTCTTGCGCCGCCGGAAATTCGCCAGGCAGTGCAGGGCGCGTGGCAACAGCACCCGAGCTACCGCATCAATGAAGCGCTGATAGCGGCAGCCAATGCCCGGCTTGATGCGGCCTCGAAACCCCTCTACAACCCCGAGCTCGAAGTACTTCTTGACAGGGAAGGTCCGGATCGCTCTGCCGTCGCCGGGGTAAATCTGACTCTCGATCTGAGTGGCAAGCGTCGATTCCGCCATGACGCTGCCGAGGCTCGCGTCGATCAGGCAACAGCGGAAGCGCGCGTAGTTCGCCGGGAATTCACTCAGCAGTGGTTCGAGGGTTGGGCAGATTATCTGGCCGCTACCCAGCGCGTGGAAATAGGTGATCGGAGATTGCGGCTGGTCGCCCGATTTGCGGATCTCGCGGAGAGACAGTACGCGGCGGATGACATCTCGGGACTGGACAAGGATCTGGCATCCCTGGCCAGCGAAGAGGCGCGTCTTCAACAATCGCAATTGCTGGCAGAACAGACCGATGCTGAAGCACGCTTTCGTGAGGTTGGGGGCGCCATCAATCCTGCAACGGGTCAGTCGCTCCCGACCAGCGAACTGCCAGCCCCCATTGCATACCAAAAAGGCGATCCCGAGGAACTACCTGATTGGCAAGTAGCTCAGGCGACTGCGAAAGCCCTTGCGCGTGAAGTCTTGGTAGCTCGGCAGAACCGAGTCGCTGATCCAACGGTCGGCATCAATGGGGGACGTATCGACTACGGCAGCTTTCGCGACAACGTGATCGGTGTGAGGCTTAGCGTACCCCTGTTTGTGCGCAATTCCTTCGGCGCGGAGGTGGTTGCTGCGCAAGCGGACGCAGACGCCGCAGACGCTGAAGTTGAGCGTGTCGTCTTGCAACTCGACACTGAGCGTCGGCGCGCCATCACAACCTACGATTCTTCCCGCACGGCCTGGTCCCGATGGCAGGCCAGTCGTGGCACTGACGTCGAGCTCCGGGCAGGTCTGCTTGAGCGACTCTGGAAGCAAGGTGAGTTGTCGACGGCTGACTACCTGTTGCAGCTCAGACAAACTTTGGACACCGCGCTTGCCGGCGCCGAACTTGAAGCGCGCGTCTGGCGCAGCTTCGTTGAATATCTTGCCGCGACCGGACAGCTCGAACGCTGGTCTGGTCTGGAGGGCACCCCATGAGAATCGCTCCCATGATCGTTCGATCCCTATTTTCCCTGTTGGTTTTCACAGCGCTCGCCGCGGCGCTATCGGCCTGTTCACAATCAACCGAGCAGGGCAATGTTGGTGTTGACAAGGCTCAATCCAAGTCCGAACCCGCCCACCAGGAAGGCGGCGCCGACCATGCAGATGAAGGCGAATCCGAACAGCGCGTGGTGATGGACGACGCGGCGCTTGCCGCCGCCGGCATTGAATTGCAGACGCTTGTACCTTCCCAGCTCAGTGAGGAACTGCGCGCCCCCGGCGAAGTCGTCGACAACGCTTATGGCACATCCTTGATTACTCCCCGGGTCGAATCGCTGGTCATCCGGCGACATGCCCGGATAGGCGATGAGGTACAAGCCGGTGCCCAGCTGGTCACCTTGTCCAGCGTCGAAGTGGCCAACGCACAAGCCGACTTGCGCATTGCCGAGGAGGAATGGCGACGCGTCTCCGCGTTGGGCCGCGAAGCGGTGTCTGGGCGTCGAATCAAGGAAGCCAAGGTCGCCCTTGATCGCGCCAGGGCCACTGCCCGCGCGTACGGATTGTCGGGCTCGGCGGACGGCCGCAGCAATGGCGAGTTCACCCTGGACGCGCCTCACGCGGGCCGTCTGACCGAGGATGATTTTGTGGTCGGTCAGCGCATCGAGCCGGGTAAGACGCTGTTCCGCCTGGTCGACGAATCCACCGTGTGGGTTGACGCCAAGCTGCCATCGGAATCCGCTTCGCACGTCAAAGCCGGGACACCCGCCGTCATTATTTCGGGTGGCCGTCGGATTGCAGGTACGGTCATGCGCAATGCGCATCGCACCTCGGAGGCCACGCGCAACGCGACGGTCAGGGTCGAAGTACCCAACCCGGATGACCGCTTGCACAGCGGCGACTACGTCGATGTGTATTTCGAGACAACCTCAAGCGCAAACGTGGCATCCCAAACGGCTACCCGATTGGCCGTGCCAACCAGCGCACTGGTCCAGATCGATGGCGAAACCGTGGTGTTCCGACGCGACGCCAAAGACAACGCGTTGCTACCTGTTCCTGTTCGAACGGGTGAGGTCATCGGCGATCACACCGTCATCAAGGAGGGTCTCAACGCGGGCGATGTCGTCGTTGTCGCCGGTGTCTTCACTGTGAAATCGCAGATGCTCAAAGCGCAGTTGGGAGAAGGTCATGGGCATTGATCGCATTCCTCGGGAATCAGGAGGTGCGCCATGCTGAACCGTTTGGTCGAACTCTCCCTGCGCTACAAGTTTCTCGTATTGATCAGCTTTGCCGTCATCGCCTTTCTCGGCCTGCGCGCCGTGCGCGATGTGCCGATCGATGCATTCCCGGATGTCACGCCAGCGCAAGTCAACGTGTACACCGAATCACCAGGCCTCGCCGCGGAAGATGTCGAGCTGCTGCTGACCACGCCGATTGAATCGGCGCTCGCCGGCCTGCCCAAGGTGCAGGAAATCCGCTCGGTCAGCCTGTTCGGCTTGTCCTATGTCGCGGTCTATTTCGAAGATGACATGGACATCTATTTTGCCCGCCAACTGGTCAACGAACGCCTGCAGGAGATCGGCGATCGCCTGCCTGCCGGTTACGGCAAGCCGGGCATGGGGCCGAACACCTCTGGCTTGGGCCAGGTGTTCTGGTACACCGTGGAGCGCGCAAAAGGGGTCAGCAAGGACGAGGTGACCGACATGGACCTGCGCACCTGGCAGGAATGGATGGTACGACTCGTATTGCGCACCGCGCCGGGCGTGGATGACGTCACCTCCTGGGGCGGTGGTGAGCGTGAATATCAGGTCCTGATTGATCCACAACGGCTTTATGCCCGTGGCCTCGGTTTCGCCGATGTGATCAACGCGATTCCGGCCAACAATGGCCAGGTCGGCGGCAATGTCATGGATGTCGGACGCGAGCAGTTCCTCGTGCGCGGTCTGGGGCTCTTGAAATCAACCGCCGATATCGGCGCCATCGTGCTGAAAGCCGAGGACGGCGTTCCCGTCTATCTTCGCGATGTCGCCACCGTGGTCGAAGCACCTGCGCCTCGATTTGGTGCGGTGACGCGTGACGGCGAAGAGGTCGTGCTCGGCATGGCGTTGGCGCGTATCGGCGAGAACGCCAAGGCCGTCGTTGAAGCGGTCAAGGGCAAGCTCGATGTCGTCCGCGATGCCTTGCCCAAGACCATGGTGCTCAAACCCATCTACGAGCGTACCGACCTGGTCAACAAGGCCGTAGGAACCGCAGTCAGGGCGTTGATCGAGGGATCGATTCTCGTTGCCATCGTCCTGTTTCTTTTCCTTGGCGAATTGCGCTCGGCGCTGGTCGTTATCGTGACCTTGCCGCTGGCCATGCTGATTGCGTTCATCGGCATGGGCGAAGCGGGTTTGTCGGCCAACCTGATGTCACTGGCCGGTTTGGCCATCGGTATTGGCATGATGGTCGATGGCGCCGTGGTCATGGTCGAGAATGCGTTTCGCATCATGGCCGAGCGTCTTGAACACGGCGAGAAGGTCAACCGCACCTCGGCCGTGCTGGCGGCGGCTCGTGAAGTGGCCAACCCGATCAGCTTTGCCATCACGATCATCATCGTCGTATTCCTGCCGCTGTTCGCACTGGAAGGTCTCGAAGGCAAGATGTTCAAGCCGATGGCCTTTAATATCGCCTTCGCCATGGCCGGTTCGATGATCCTGAGTCTGACCCTGATTCCCGTCCTGGCCTCCATGATCCTCAAGCCCAAACCAGAGCGGGACACCTGGCTGGTGGCGCGCATCAAGCGCGGCTATCAACCGGTGTTAGCCAGGGCGCTTGCAAACAAGCGTGTTGTGGTCGCCAGCGCGATGCTTGCGCTGGTGGCAAGCCTTGCGCTGTTTCCGTTTCTGGGCAAGGAGTTCATGCCGCAGTTGCAGGAAGGCTCGATTATGTGGCGGGTGACGGGAATTCCCTCCACCTCGCTCAACGAGTCCATCAAGACCAGCAACACAATCGCCGAGGCGTTCAAGAAGTTTCCGGAGGTCGAGACGACACTGGCGATGATCGGTCGTGCAGAAAAGGGCGAGACCGCCGACGTCAACTACATGGAAATCTACACGGCGCTCAAGCCGCAGGAAGAGTGGAGAAGCGGACGCAACATCAAGCAGCTCGAAGAGGCCATGCAGGAAACGCTTGAGGAGGTGGTCCCCAACGTCGTGCCCGGCTACACCCAACCGATCCAGATGCGGGTGGAAGAGTTGATCTCCGGCGTGCGAGCGACCCTGGCACTCAAACTTTACGGTGAAGACCTGCAGCAACTTGATCAGATCAGCGGACAGTTGAAGGGCGTGCTCGCTGGCGTGCAAGGAGTTGCTGATCTGTCCCTGGAGGCGAATGTGGGTAAACCCCAAATCCGTATCCAGGTCGATCGTGACGAGCTCGCCCGCCATGGCATGAATGCCGAGGACGTGTTGACCATCGTCCGCAACGGCTTGGGTGGCGAACCGGTGAGCGTCCTGCTCGATGGCGTTCGGCGATTCGACATTGCGGTGCGGCTCAGCGATGTGACGCGCGATTCTGTGGAAGCCCTGCGCAAGATTCCCTTGCGGACGGCCACCGGTGCCCTGGTCGCGCTGTCCGAGGTCGCCGATGTCAGCGTGGCGGAGGGTTACTCCTTCGTGCGCCGTGAGCAGCTGCAGCGCTACGCCGTGATCCAGATGGATGTACGCGGTCGCGATGTGGACGGTTTCGTCAAGGATGCGGAAGCGGCGATACAGAAGCAGGTGACGTTGCCGTCCGGATACTGGATCGAGTGGGGCGGGGCGTTCGAAAATCAGCAGCGTGCGCTGGCCAAGCTTGCGTTGATCGTACCGGTCACGATCTTCTTCATCTTCGTGCTGCTCTATACCGCCTTCAACTCGGTGAAGTATGCCGTTCTCATCCTGGCCAACGTTCCGTTCGCCACGATTGGTGGTCTGCTCGCATTGTTCGTTACCGGTCAGTATCTATCGGTGCCGTCGGCGATCGGCTTCATTGCGGTCTTTGGTGTGGCCATGCTCAACGGCATCGTGCTGGTGAGCTTTCTCAACGAGCTGCGCGAAAAGGGACTCAGCCCGCGTGACGCGGTAACGCGGGGAACGGCATTGCGCCTGCGACCGGTGTTGATGACCGCGAGCGTCGCGATACTCGGGTTGGTGCCCATGCTGCTTTCCAGTGGTGTCGGCGCGGAAACCCAACGCCCCCTGGCCACGGTGGTGGTCGGAGGCCTGATCACCTCGACCTTGCTCACGCTGATCTTGCTTCCGGTTCTCTACGAATGGATGGAAAACCGCGCAGAGCGAAAAATGCTCGAGTCACGAACACAGGAGGCTGCGTCATGAAACAGATCAAGGCATTCGTGCACAAGAATCGCGTGCCCGACCTTATCCATTCTCTGGAGGAAGCGGGGTTCCGGAAGCTGAGTCTGTTCGACGTCAAAGGCTTGTTGCGCGCGATCAGCGCGCGCGAACAGGAATACTCGATCGATTTTGGCGACCGTGTCATCAGCGAAATGCAAATGGAATTGTTTTGTGAGGACGATGAGGTCGATCGAGCGGTGGAGATATTCCGTCGCGTCGGTCGAACAGGACGCCGTGAGGCCGGTTGGGTCTATGTCGCCTCCGTCGAGCAGTCCTTTGCAATTGGCGATCTCGACTAGCGCCAAACGGATGTCGGTGCCTGCGGGTCTTGTGCCTGCAGGTGCCGGCAAATTCTCAGATGTGCGTGGAGACAGAAAATATGAGCGCAGGATACGACCACGGCATAAGCGAAATGAAACATGAGAAGCCACTTTGGTGGGCTTTCGGTATGACGGCCGTCTTTCTCGTCGCCGAGATCGTTGGTGGCATCCTTACCAACAGCCTGGCGTTGTTGTCCGATGCTGCGCACATGGGCACGGACGCGCTTGCGCTCGGCATCTCCTTGTTCGCCGTGCGCATGAGTCGGCGCCCGCCGGATGCCAAGCGAACCTATGGCTTTGCTCGCATGGAAGCGATCGGCGCGATGATCAACGGCGGCATGCTGTTCTTGGTCGCGGGTTACATCCTGTGGGAGGCGGTGGGGCGTTTTCGCGAGCCAACGGAAGTTGCCTCGACGGGCATGCTGGTGATCGCCGCACTGGGTTTGCTGGTCAACCTGATTTCAATGCGCCTGCTCAAGGCCGGCAGCGGCGAAAGCCTCAACGTCAAAGGCGCGTATCTTGAAGTCTGGGCCGACATGCTCGGGTCGGTAGGCGTCATCATCGGCGCGGTGGTAATCATGACCACCGGCTGGACGTTGGTAGATCCAATCATTGCCGTGCTGATCGGCCTGTGGGTTCTGCCGCGCACATGGACGCTGTTGCGCGAGGCGGGCCAGGTGTTGATGCAAGGCGTACCTGCAGGTCTTGACCTGGACAGAGTTCGCGACATGTTGTTGGCGCATCCCGGGGTCGCAAAGGTTCACGACCTGCACGTCTGGGCGCTCGGGTCAAAGGAACCCGTATTGACTGCGCACATCATCCTTACCGACGAAACGCAACCGCCGGATGCGGTGCGGCAGTCGTTGGCGACGGCGTTGACAGCAGCATTTGATATCGAACACGCGACCTTGCAGGTAGACGCCTCCACGGTGATCGAAGGTCCAACGCATGCGTAGAGGACTCGCTTCGGCGTTGCAGCAAGCAAACATCAAGATCGCTGATTTTCGATTGGGCCACGGCCTACATTGATTTCGCATGGTCCTTCAGTGCATCAACGTCTAGAAGAATAGTTACCGGAGAAGTTTGTGAATACAAAAGAAGTTGACGTGGCAGGCGCCGCTGGTTCGCACGCTGACAAAGATCATTGTTGTGACTCTGGTACTCCCCCCGCACCAGATCAGATCGCGGCGGCTGGCAGTGGAACGGCTTTCCGCATAGACACCATGGATTGCGCCGCTGAGGAAAGCGAAATCCGCCGCGCTCTGGCGCCAGTCACCGCGGTGCGCGGGCTCAGTTTCCAGTTGGGCGCACGGATCCTCACCATCGATGCTCCGGAGCCGGTGATACCAGAGGCGCTGGTGGCGATTCGGAAAGCAGGCTTTGACCCCCAACCGGTTGCGAACGATGGCCCAGCCGCGGGCGCAATTGCGCCTGTCTCCCAGGGACTGTGGCGTCTGGGATTTGGCTTGACGCTTGCCGTAGCGGCGGAATTGCTGGCCTTCTTCGCGCCGGAAACATTGCTGTTCAAGATACTTGGCATGGCGCTGGCCGCCGCCGCCATCGGCCTGGCTGGCCTGTCGACGTACAAGAAAGGCTTGGCCGCGCTTCGTCGCGGACAGTTCAACATCAATGCATTGATGGCTGTGGCGGTGACCGGGGCGTTCCTGATAGGGCAATGGCCCGAAGCCGCAATGGTCATGGCGCTTTATGCGATTGCCGAACTGATAGAGGGACGGGCACTGGATCGCGCGCGCAACGCCATCAAGAGCCTGCTCGATCTCGCCCCCGACACCGCAGAAGTGCGGGAGGCCGACGGCGACTGGAAGGAAATCGCCGCGACCGAGGTGGCTCTGGAAACGATCGTCCGGGTCAAACCCGGTGCGCGGGTACCGCTGGACGGCGTGATCACGGCTGGCACCACCGCGATCAATCAGGCACCTGTTACCGGAGAAAGCATTCCCGTCGACAAGGCACCGGGCGACCCCGTGTTCGCCGGGACCATCAACGACACCGGAATGATCGAGATGCGGGTCACCGCGGCCGCCAACAATACAACCCTGGCGCGCATCATCGATGCGGTTGAAAAAGCGCAAGGCACCCGGGCCCCAACACAGAAGTTCGTGGACCGATTCGCCGCAATCTATACACCAGTGATCTTTGCCTTGGCTGTCGCAGTAGCCCTGCTGACGCCGTGGCTGATGGACTGGACATGGTCGCAATCAGTGTACAAGGCGCTGGTGCTGCTCGTGATCGCGTGTCCATGCGCGTTGGTGATCGCAACACCTGTGACCCTGGTCAGCGGTCTGGCCGCTGCGGCGCGGCGCGGCATCCTCATCAAGGGCGGCATTTATCTGGAGGGTGCCCATAAGCTCAAGGCGATCGCACTCGACAAGACTGGAACGATCACCGAGGGCAAGCCGAAACTGGTCGCGACCGAAACGATGGTCAAGGACTTACCCGAAGAACAGGTCCTGCGCTGGGCGGCCGTGCTTGCCGGCCAATCCGATCATCCCGTGTCGAGGGCGATTGCCCAGGGACTGCCTCAAGGCGAGGGTGACGTGCAGCAATTCACCGCGCTGCCTGGACGCGGCGTCCGCGCCATCGTCGACGGACAGACTCTCGTCCTGGGCAACCATCGCCTGATCGAGGAACGCAAGCAGTGCAGCGGCGACATCGAAGCGCGACTGGCCGTGCACGAAGCCGAGGGACGGTCGGTCACGTTATTGGCATCGGAGTCGCAGGTACTGGTGATCTTCGCGGTGGCTGACACCATCAAGGGCAGTTCGCGCGAGGCGCTGGTGCAGCTGCACGCGCTCGGGGTGTCGTCCGTCATGCTGACCGGCGACAACACGGCCACCGCGAAGAGCATCGCCCGCCAGGCCGGCATCGACGATGCACGCGGTGACCTGTTGCCCGAGGACAAGCTGGCCGCTATCGAGGAAATGCAGAAGCGCTATGGGCTCACCGCGATGACCGGCGACGGAATCAACGATGCGCCAGCGCTGGCACGGTCCGACATGGGCTTCGCCATGGGAGGCGCAGGCACCGACACCGCGATGGAAGCGGCCGACGTGGTGATCATGAATGATGATCTGCGGCGTATTCCCGAAACCATTCGCTTGTCGCGCCGCACGCGGACCGTGCTGTTGCAGAACATCGTGCTCGCGCTGGGCGTCAAGGCTGTCTTTCTGGTGCTGGCGATCTTCGGAACCGCCACCATGTGGATGGCGATCTTTGCCGACATGGGGGCAAGCCTGCTTGTGATCTTCAACGGGTTACGTTTGTTGCGGATGGGTTCGGTGGAGAGCGGCAAATAGCGGCGCGATGAGACAGGTTGTTTGCGCATCCGGAGTGATCAGGACGTTCATCCCAGGCACGCGCCGGCTGATGGAAGCTGGCGGCCCTCGATGTGGGCTCACCACAGCATCAGGCAATCGATCGCATCAAGCCGGATATGGATCAGCAGTCCCAGTCCCAATGCGCGGATACGTCGCGGCACGGTATGAGTTGCGCGACAAGGAACTATCGCCGCGAATTGCGACCGGTCGAACTGGGCCAGCGTGACGCCACCCATGTGGAAACGCAAGCAGGCCCAGCACGAAGACGCGCAGTGCAAACGGGAGGCGATGGCGAGAACGCAATGGCGATGGCTTGCTCGAAATGGATGACACTGGGTCGGAATAGTCGTTCGATGGATTGGAAGGCCATCAGGCCCGCGACGCCGAGCAACAGCATCGCGCTCGTGTATCCACCCACTATTTCGATCTTCAAGGTGCCGAACGCAAAACGATGATCATTGGCGTCTTGATCACGACCAGCACCCAGAATCAGAATCCGGGCGAGCTTCATGTCTACTGATCCATCATTCAGATTTGGATCATGGCCGTCCGCGACCGATAGACGCGCTTCGGCTAAGCTGATCAACCTATCGGCATGCTGATCACGACTGGTCGGTGCCCGCGATCAATCTCGTCGGTGTACGCAGCAGAACACGCTGTACTGCCAGCCATCCGGCTGCGCGGCCTTGTATTCCTGCCACAGCAGCATCCGCGTCACGCCCGGGCGCTGCAGTTCCGCGTGCAGCTTGGCATAGTCCGGCGTCGGCGTGCGCGACAACGGCACGGCACGCCGGTACAGCTGTGCGTGCAGCACCGCTTCGTCGAGTTCAGGTGCCAGCGGCCACGCCAAACCAGCATCACGGCATCGGCAGAGGCATTCCTGCACGGTCGAGCGCGCGCTGCCAATAGCCAGCGCGATCTGACGATCGCTCAACCCCTCGGCCTTCAGCCGCAGGACTTCTCGTATCTTGCGCACGGGTAACCTCGCTTGCGCCACCATCACTCTCCTTCCCATTGGAAAAAGAGCGCACGGTAGCCCGGTTAACCCGCTTCACTCACCCTGCCGGCATGCGCCGGAATGGTGGCCCGGCATGCACCGGAACACCGGCCCGGCATGGACCGGAATCGCGGCCCGGCATGGACCGGAATACGCACATCACGGCAGTATCGGTGCTTGTTTAGGACGTACCGGCGGCATTTCGGCCCCCCAAGGCGCTCAGGCCAGTGCAGGCGCGGGAGGCACTCGGGCTTCGGCATGAGCTAGGGTACTGGCATCCTCCGCGTGGCAGCCGAGCGCCATGGTTTGAGTCGATGGTTCTGACTGATCCAGGTTCCCCGCTTGCACTACTCTCAGGCGATCTCAACGCAGTGAAGTACCGCGGCTCACTCGCATCGTTCGGGCCCTACGTCAAATACCTTGCCTGATCTCAGCGCGGCTGATCATAAGAGTGTGCATAGGCGGTGTATCGCATGCGTGCACGACTCATCAGTCGTCATCATCAGCACTCAATCCCAGCAGACCGTGTGGGCTGCGGTGAAAGGTGCGCGCGCGAGGCAGGATGACAGCGCCGTCGGACAACAGACGCCTCGCTTCACTTAACGGCGCGGCGATCGCTTCCGTTCCATAGTCTGGTCGGAGCAACTGGTACTCCAGTTCCGACTCCCGATCCTTTGAGCGCAGCAATTCGTAGTACTTGCAAGCTACGTATCGATTGACGTCTGCGGCCGGCGACGTTCCCCCGCTTTCAGTAGCGGGGCTCTTTAGAGTCCGGGCTCATCGTAGCGGCTTTGGCCGCCAGTTGTTCGGCGTAAGCGGCCGGGGTCAGGCCACCCAGGGTCTTCTTTGGTCGCTCCTCGTTGTATTCCCTGCGCCAGGTCTCGATCTCGGTGCGGGCGTGCAGCAGCGTCGGGAACCAGTGCTCGTTGAGGCATTCGTCGCGCAGGCGGCCGTTGAAACTTTCGATGTAGGCGTTCTGGTTCGGCTTGCCTGGCTGGATCAAACGTAGCTGCACACCGCGCTCGTGGGCCCACGTCACCATCGTCTTGCCGCAGAACTCCTTGCCGTTGTCGGTCCGGATCACCTGCGGCAGGCCACGGATCAGCGCCAGCCGGTCCAGCACCCGTGCCACGCCGTGGCCCGAGATGGCCCGCTCCACTTCGATCGCCACCGCCTCGTGCGTGGCATCGTCCACGATGGTCAGCGCCTTGAGCACCTGCAACCTGGCCTCCTGATACAGCCGTTCCACCCGCTTGTAGTTCACCGGCCACTGCTCCTGCCGCAGATTCAGGTAGATCATCCCGACCCCGTAGCGCTTGTGCCGCTGTGCCAGCGCCAGGATCCGCTCGCGCAGTTCGACGTTGCGATCCGGTCGCCGCACATAGCGCAGCGAACTGGCGCTCATCCGCACCACGGCAAGCGCCCGCCGCTCAGTGAGCCCGCGTTCCATCAAATACCGCACCAGCGTCCTGCGCGCCGGTGCGGTCAGCACTTTTTTCGCAGCGCGTCCTTGATGACATCGTTCTCGAACAACTGCTCGGCCAGCAACTTCTTCAGCCGCGTGTTCTCTGCCTCCAGCTCCTTCAACCGCTTGGCCTCCGGCATGCTCATGCCGCCAAACTTGCTGCGCCACAGGTAGTAGGACGCCTCGCTGAACCCGTGCCGCCGGCACAGCTCCTTCACTGCCACGCCGGCTTCGGCCTCACGCAGGAAGCCGATGATCTGTTCTTCGGAAAAGCGCTTCTTCAAGTCCAATCTCCTTCTCGTTGGGGATTGGACTCCAAATCGTCGCGCTACTCAAAACAGGGGGGACGTCGGGCTGGTGCGGGCCTGGAGGCGATCGAGACGCGGGAGATCACCGTGAGCCGGACATTCGACGACTTCGGCGACTTTTGGGAGACGGCCGTTGGGGCGCCGAGCGTTGGCTCGACGCTCGCGGCGATGGCGCCCGAGGATCTTGCCGTTCTCAAGGCGCGGGTACATACGCGGTTGCCGGCAGATGCCTCCGGCAAAATCACCTACAGTGCCTTTGCCAATGCGGTGAAGGGCTGCGTTTCCAAGTAGTTCGCATAGATCGATGTAGCCGATGCGACGTCGCTTCCCGGCACTGCTTCACCCAGGCACCTGTTGTGCCTTGGAGGTCACATGGCAGCGCAAACAAGGTCGCTCGTAGCCTTTGCCCACGTTGCAGATGTCGAACAACGCAAGAAGGGCCTGTTCGGCACGATCATCTTCCGCGAGAGGGTCAGCAAAGGCGGCTAGCCGCCTTTGTCAGCTGGCGGCTACGGACTTGCCGTGCTCGCGGACTTCCCAGTGGCGGCGTGGCGCGACCTCCGGACGTGGAATGCCAGTTTCATTGCGTAGTCTCCAACTCGTCGATGCGCAGCCGCGCGCCGTCCTGCGATACCAGTGCCGGCACCTGGGTGACGCCGAACTGGCGGGTCAGCCGGCCGTGCTGGTCGAAGTAGACCGGCCGCCGCCAGGCCTGCATCAGATCGAGGTAGGCGCCGGCGACGAGGATCGGCTTCACGCGCCCCTCGTAGTGCGCGATCAGCCGTCGTGCCTGGTCCCGCTGACGTGAGTCCCTGCCATCGAAGAACAGCAGGTGCGAGGACAGGGACACCACGTCCAGCGGGTTCAGGCGCGTTCCCGCCGCGAACAGTAGCTGCCCTTGGGCATCGAGCACGTTGCGGTCCAGCGTGAACGTCGGGTCGTAGTAGAAGGTGCGCGGGGTGCGGGTCGCCGCGACACCCTCGATGGGCTGCGGGTCGCGTACCGAGGCGATCGCGCGCTCGCGGCTGCGCGCCATCAGCGTGTCCAGTTCGCCGCTGGCCTGCTTCGCCTGCAGTCTGTGCTGCAGGTCGCGCAGCAGATGCGGCTCGGCGATCGCATAGGTTGGCCCGATCGTACCGAGATCCTGCGCCAGCGCAGGTGTTGCCAGCCAGGACAGCAGGAGCAACAGCGCGGAAACCAGCGTCGCACGTTCCGACTGGCAGGGAAGCGAGTACGCGGGTAGGCCCGACATCGATATGTCTCCGGGGAGTCGCTCGTATTGAAGACACGCACAATGCCGCTCGCTGGTCGGTGCGTCCCGCCGGAAACGGCGCATGTTTTCGGCCATTTCACGATCAGGGTGAGCGAGTGGTGCCCCTTCACGCCGCCGGCAAGCTCAGGGTGTCGCCCCCGATCGCTGCGCGCTTGGTCGGCATGGCACCTGTCCAGCAAGACGGGTGAGCGTGGAGAGATCGTCGAGGGCGCTGGCGCGGATCATCTGCATCAGGATCGGGTCGCCATCCCGGTCGGCGACGGCGCGCCGCAGCTCCTCCGCCGTCAACGCACGGCCGCAACGCCGACGGAACGCATCAAGATACGCTTGTGCGCCGTGTCTGGCGGCAGGAGCAATCTGCTCGAGCAGCGCCAAGTAGTCCTCCAGCGGGATATCGGCCTGCGGCAACCCAGGAGGCATCGCTGGCCCAAATGTTGGCGAAGTCTGCGAGTGGGTCGCGGCGACGAGCAGTCCCGAGGCCAACAATGCAATTGCTCGAACCGAAATGTGCATGGCGGTGCCTAGAACAATGGCTCGACACTGCCAATGATTTGGTCGTTGCGAACAAGTCCGCTTGCCCGATAGCGGGAATCGAACGAATCCGGATCGGTGCCGCGGACATAGTAGCGTCCTTCCGGGATCACGGTCGGCGTGATCGTCGCCAGTGGCCAGCCGTCGAAGGTGCGTGGCTTCGCATGCCCCACGGAAACTCCGTTGATATACACGCGGTGCTCCTCGACGGTCACTGCGTCACCAGGCACGCCGACTACTTGCTTGAAGATCGGTTGCCCGCGCAGCCCCGGATATCGTTCGATCGCCCTACCATCAAACCGATAGAGGATGTAGGTTCCCCGCCCAGGCGGATCGGACAGCGGGCGCAGCAACGCGACGTGGTAGGGTAGGCTGGGTGTCCAGTTGAACAGCAGCGGCACTCTCGGCGTCGGCTCGAAGAACACGCGCACGTAGGCCAGCGTCCAGATCAGCAGCAGTGGCGGATACAGATACCAGCGTCGGCGCACATGATGGAGAAAGTCCCCCAGTGCGGCGTGCGCTTGTGCGATGCGATTAAGGGGGCGGGGCTGGACACGGAGCGCGACAACATTCTTGCTTTGTGCAGTAGTCGGGGCATGTCGTTCAATACCGGCGACTTCAGTCGCAGGATAACCGTTCGTCGATGACGACGTTGTCGCTAGATTCGTGTCCAACCTTACCGCTTCCGCTGAAAGTCGGAGCATGGGCATCCTCAACGCGGGATTGAATGGGACGAACAGTGTGCGGACGCGTATGAGGGATGTCCTGCCATAACCCCGGCGTTTCGGCCAAGATATCGCTATCAGGAGGGTTGCTGCAGAGGTGAGAGCCAGCTGACCACCTCGGTACTCCTTTCGCAGTCTCACTAAACCACTCTTCAGTTCAAGAGAGTCGAGAACCGATAGTAAGTGCCGTCAAGGCGATGACCGGGAAGTTCCGGCGCCCATTGGTGCGAGAAGGCGCTTTGGGCCGCTGGGAGAGGCCGAAGATGCGCTGACCAGGGCTGCTTCGGGCCAAGCGTCGGGCAGTATTTTTCAGAAGAGGAAAGCCCAGCTTTCAGGTGTTTGCGAGCGCCCGCCGTACCGTGCTCAAAAGCGCTTGCCGATCGTAAATGTGCCGTAGACCGGCACTTGATCCTGTCCCTCGAACTCGCGCGAGCGGTGGTATCGCGCCAGTGCGAACCGCCAGCTGCCGCGGGTCACCGCGATGCCGTAGCCGATGTCGGCGACGAGCGTTCTCTTGTCGACGCTGTGGCTGGACTTGAAGCTGTTGCCGTCCAGGGTGATGTCGTGCAGGACCCAACGCGCATCGGCCGCTACGAAGAGGTGGCCGTTCCAGCCACGGCCGGCGACCGCACGCACCGGCGAGGTGTTTTCGCCGGCCGGGCGCAAGGGGGCGGTGCCGAAGTCGTCGGGAAGGCGGATCCCGAAACGCCATTCGCCGCCGACGTTGGCGTAGGTGGCGAAGTTGCCCAGGCTCGCCCCCCAGTGGCGAGTGAGATCCCAGCCCCACGCGCCGTCGCCATCGTGCCGGTGCAGCCGCTTGCGGCGCTCGTGGATCAGCTGTAGCACCGGTTCGTCGCGCAGTTGATGATCCCAGCCATCGAATCGATCGGCACCGATCACGCCGTGCCACCAGTTCTGAACCTGTTCCCCGTGCGCCGACGGGCCGACCATGCCGATCCGGAGTTGCGTCGTGCGCAGCTGCTCGCCCTTGCGTGCGTTGTAACCCAGGCTCAGCAGCAGCGCGGCGGCGTAGGGACGATCGTCGGCGATCAGGTTCGTTCGCGCCCTGTCGGTCGGCGTGTACAGCAACTGGCCGAAGCCGGCGATCATGTTCTGCTCGTCGAAGCCGTCGGGCTGCAGCCATGCCAGGTAGCGATTCAGGCGGCGGGCAGGGCGGGGCAGGCAGGGGTCGTCGGTGTAGTTGGCCAGGTTGGGGGACACCATGCTGACCAGGAAGCCGTTGGAATAGCCCTGGTCCTGTCCCATGCCGCCGAACATGTCGTTGTCGATGCGCAGGTTGACGGTGGCGTGCGTGCCCAGACGGGTCGTATCGGATCTACAGACGTCGCCCGCGTGCGCGGATGTCGCCAGGGCCATCGAGAGCCAGCACAGCATGCCGGCGATGGTGCCGCGGCGAAGCGCGTTCAGAGGCGAACCTTGTCGAAGATCACCAGCAGCGCCATGAGGCCGGCCAATATCACCACCAGTACGCCTCCCCAGCCGGCATCGATGCCGCCGCGCTTGCGGAAGATCAGGTTCAGCAGCCACACCGCGATGATCGGAACCAGCAGCACCACCAGCAGCAGTTTCCAGACCGAAGCATCCAGTCCAAGCAACATTGTCGTCCTCCAGTGCCGTTGTCCCAGCCGTCATGCGGCGGTCCGGCGATTGAGCTTCGCGCGCGCCTCGAGTGCGGCGACCCATTCCTCGTTGGTCGGCTCCACCGCCACCAGCACGCGGCTGTCGCCGGACGAGATGACCGCGGCATTCGCGGCATTCGCGTCCGGCTCGGGCCGAATGCCGAGGAAGCCCAAGCCGGCGCAGACCCGTCCGCGGATGAAATCGTTGTGCTCGCCAACGCCGGCGGTGAACGCCAGCATGTCCAGGCCGTCCAGCACCGCGGCGAGTGCGCCGATCTCGCGCACGATGCGGCGCACGTAGAGATCGAGCGCCAGGCGTGCGCGTTCCCCGGCTTCGCCTTCGTCCTGTTCGTGCTGCACGATCACGCGGGGTTCGGAGGAGATGCCGGAGATCCCGAGCAGGCCGGAGCGTCGATACAGCACCTGGCCGACCTCCTCCGGCGATAGCTTCTGGACCTCCAGCAGGTACAGCAGCGCGCCGGGATCGAGTGCGCCGGTGCGGGTGCCCATCATCAGGCCGTCGAGGGCGGAGAAGCCCATCGTGGTCGCCACGCTTTCCAGGTTGCGCATCGCGCACAGGCTGGCGCCGCTGCCGAGATGGGCGACGATGGTGCGCCCGCGCGCGGCGTCGCCGTGACGTTCGGCCAGCGCGGTCGCCATGTACGCGTACGACAGGCCATGGAAGCCGTAGCGGCGCAGGCCGTGCTGCCAGGCCGCGTAGGGCAGCGGCAGGAGCCGTTCGACCTTCGGGATCGTGTGGTGGAAGCCGGTATCGAAGCAGGCGACCTGCGGGATGTCCGGGCGATCGCGCAGCAGGATCTCGATGGCCTCCAGTGCGAAAGGCTGGTGCAGCGGCGCCAGGGGCACGTAGCTCCTGAGGTCGTCCAGCACTTCCTGGTCGACCTGCACGGACTGGGAATACTTGCTGCCGCCGTGGACCACGCGGTGCGCGACGGCGGCGACGCGGCGTCCTTCCATGCGCGCCGCCAGGCGTTTGCGGATCACCCGCAGGGCGCCGCGATAGGGGTGCTCGGGGTCGAGCTCGATCGGGAACGGCGCGACGCCGGTTTCGCCGAAATCGGGGTTCGGCCCGCCGATGCCCTGCACCTTGCCATTCCACAGCGGCTTGCGCGGCAAGGGGTCGGCCGCGGCGTCGAACACGGCGAACTTGATGCTGGACGATCCGCAGTTCAGCACCAGGATCAGTCCGTCGGTCGTGATGGCGGGCATCTGGGGCGACTCCTGCAGCGTGGGTCAGCGCGCGGTGTAGCCGCCGTCGGCGACCAGCGTGGCGCCGGTGATGAAGCTGGCGCCGTCGGAGAGCAGGAAGGCGATGGCGTGGGCGATTTCCTCGGGCTTGCCGAGCCGGCCGATCGGGTGCAGGCCGACTGCCGCCGCGCGCGCTTCGGCGTCGAGGTTGGCGAGGATCGGCGTCTCCACGTAGCCGGGGTGGATCGAGTTGATGCGGATGCCCTGGGCCGAGTGGGCCAGCGCCGCGGACCGGGTCAGTCCGGTGACCCCGTGCTTGGAGGCGACGTAGGCCGGGTTGCCGGCGTCGCCGACCAGCCCGAGGATGGAGGACATGTTGACGATGGCGCCGCCGCCGGCGGCGCGGATGGCCGGGATCTGGTAGCGCAGGCCGTACGCCACGCCGCTGAGGTTGACGTCGATGACGCGCTGCCAGGCCTCCCGCGACAGTTCGCCGGCGGGACCGGAATCGCCGCCGATGCCGGCATTGTTCACGGCGAAATGCAGCCCGCCGAATGTCTCGACCGCGCAGTCCACTGCCGTCTTCACCGCATCGGGATCGGAGACGTTGGCGATATTGCCCACCGCGCGTCCGCCGGCCGCCACGATCGCGGCGACGACGCGATCCACCGCGTCGGCCTGCACGTCCGAGACGACCACGGAGAGCCCGTTGCGGGCCAGCAGGTGGGCGGTGGCCTCGCCGATGCCGGAGGCGGCGCCGGTCACCAGGGCGGACCGGCCGGGGAACGAATACTTCATGGGGCTTCTCCTTCAGTGGAATGCATGTGACGTGCTAGCCTTGGCTGTCACGGCGGCGATTTGCGGTAGTGGTGTGCCAGCATCATTCCGATCGCGCAGGAGGCGATGCGCGACTGGCGGTTGTCGGCGCGGCTGGTCAGGATGACCGGGACCCGTGCACCCAGCACGATGCCGGCGCTGGCCGCGTTGCTCAGGTAGATCAGCTGCTTGGCCAGCATGTTGCCGCTTTCCAGGTCCGGCACCACCAGGATGTCGGCCTGGCCGGCCACTGGCGAGACGATGCCCTTGGTCTGCGCCGCGGCCAGGGAAACCGCGTTGTCGAAGGCCAGCGGCCCGTCCACCACGCCGCCGCTGATCTGCCCGCGGTCGGCCATCTTGCACAGGGCCGCCGCGTCCAGGGTGGCCGGCATGGCCGGGTTGACGGTCTCCACCGCGGCCAGGATCGCCACCTTGGGCTGTTCGATGCCGATGGTGGTGGCCAGGTCGATGGCATTGCGGACGATGTCGGCCTTCTGTTCCAGGTCCGGGGCGATGTTGATGGCCGCATCGGTGACGATGAACGGCCGCGGGTAGTGCGGGGTCTGCAGGACGAAACAGTGGCTGATGCGGCGCTTGGTGCGCAGGCCCGCGGCGGTGGCCACCACCGCGCCCATCACCTCGTCGGTGTGCAGGCTGCCCTTCATCAGCGCCTCCACTTCGCCGCGTCCGGCCATGGCGGCGGCCTGCTCGGCAGCGGCATGGCTGTGCGGCACGTCGACGATGCGCAGCTGGCCCAGGTCCAGGCCGGCCTGGCGGGCCACGTCCTCCAGCCTGGCGCGCGGGGCAAACAGCACCGGTTCGATCAGGCCTTCATCGCGCGCCTCCAGCGCGGCCGACAGGCTGACCTGGTCGCAGGGGTGCACGACCCCGACCTTGATCGCGCCCAGGGCGGCGACATGGGCCACCAGCTTGCGCAGGCCCTGGTCGGCTGCCGCCGTGCCGGTCTGCAGGCCGGGGAACACGGTCCGCGTGGCGCTCACGTGTTTGCTGGCCGGCTGGACCTGCAACTGGCCCTGGATGCACAGGCCGCCGTCCTGGCCGGTGCCGGTGCAGGCCAGGGTCACCGTGCCGGTGGCCGCGTCCAATGCGGTGACGGTGACCTGGGTGGTCAGGCGCATGCCGGCCTGCAAGGGCGCCACAAACTGCAGGTCCAGGGCCACGCAGCGGGTGCCGGGCCCAGGCAGCTGGGTATCGACCAGGGCAGCGAGCAGGGTGCCGGCCCACATCTGCCGGGCCAGGGCGAAGCCGGTATCGTCGCCGTCACGGGAGGCGCCGGTGGCCAGGGCGGCCAGCAGCGCCAGGTCGGCGTCGGCCAGCACCCGCTCGGTGCTGGCGCTGTCGCCCGGGGCGATCTCGGCGAACACTTTGCTGCGCAGGACGAAGGGCGTGTCAGTGGCGGGCGTGAGGGCGTCGGAAGGGCTCATGTCGGGCCGGCACCAGGCAGGGAGGTGGCGATCATCATGGCGCGCGCCTGCCGCGCTTGCGTGGGCCTGGCCTGGCCGGGGCGGCAGGTGCCGCCTTGGTGGCCAGCGCGGTCTTGGCCGTGGCACGGCGGGCGGCGGGCTTGGCCGTGCTGCCGGCGGTCTTGGCCGGGCGGGCTGCGGTGGCTCCGGGCTTGGGCCGCGGTGTGGTCTTGCCCTTCTTGGTCGGTGCGGGAGAGCCGAACAGGCCCAGCATGCGTTCCAGGCCGCGACGTTCCTCGGCGGTGAGGCTGGAAGACGTGGACACCACCTCGGTGATGGCCTGGACCGCCTGCTGGATCAGGGCCGGGTCGCAATGGCACAGCAGGTCCGGGATGGCCGCGACACTGGCCTCGATGTCGCGCCGCATCAGCAGGCCCTGCTGGCGGGTGAGCACGCGGAAGGACTGCCAGGCCTGGCGCGTGTCCAGGTAGGGCATGACGATCTGCCAGGCATGGCGGAAGTGGCGCTCGTCGGCCTCGCCGCGTGCCCAGAAGATATAGAACAGCGCGCGGATGACCGCCTCGGCCAGGCCGCCCTGGCGCACGGCGGCATCCAGCTGGGCCATCTGCGCGGCCAGGTAGGCGCGGTGCTCGGGCGAGTCGCCCGGATGCGGCCGCGCCGGGGCCGGCTCGCGCACGCTCTGGCCGGCCAGGGCCTGCATGGCCGGGGTGCCGTAGAGCGTGTCGAAGGCCATGGCATAGATGGCATCGCGGTGGTCGCGGTAGTGGTCCAGCAGCCCCACCAGCGCCTCGGAGAACGCCGCCTGCACCTGCAGGAACGGGTTGTCCGCGGCGACCGGCTGGCGGCCCTGGCGGACCTGCTCGGCGGTGGACTGCACCAGCGCGGCCAGCGGGTGGCGGTCCGACCACCATTCATAGCCCATGCGCAGCGGGTGGAAGGCCTGCATCAGCCGCGCCCCGGCCGGGGTGGACACAGCCTGCACCCAGGGCTGGAGCATGTTGCGGTACAGCGCCAGGTTGATCTCGGAGATGCGCGCGGAGGCGGCAAAGCGGCGGTCGCTGTCCGGGTCCGGGGCGACGATGGCGCGGACCTCCTCGATCCCGCTGCGCCGGATGGTCATCAGGTATTCGTGGTCGGTGAGCTGGTCGGCGGGCACCCCGGCTGGGCGGTCGAGCACCTCGGCCCGGTAGATGCCCGCGGGAATCAGGTCGATCAGGTCGATGTTGGCGGCGAACTCGCGGTGTTCCTTGCGCCCCACCGCACCGGACACGAAGATGCCCAGGTGGCCGATGCTGTCGTGGGTGGCAAACACGATGGTCTGGTCATGGCCGGCGATGTCGCCATCGTCGCGGTACAGGTCGGTGATCCAGCCCAGCGCCTGCCCGGGGGGGGTGATATTGTCGCCGTAGGAGCAGAACACCACGATGGGCGAACGGATGTTGCGCAGGTCGATGCGCACCCCGTCGCTGGTGGACAGCTGCGCGCTGGAGAGCCGGTTGCCGATGAACAAGTTGTCCACGATGTACTGCATCTCGGCGCCTTCCATGAAGACATGGCCGCCCCAGTACTTCTCGAAGCCCAGGTAGCGCGGGCCTTCGGTGTCGACATTGGCATAGACGTTGTACTGCTTGGTCCACAGCGTGTTGGCCGGGTCCAGGTTCTCGAAGTTCTGCACCAGCCATGCACCATCGAAGCGGCCGGCGCCGACATCGGAGGTCAGTGCGGTCATCCAGCTGCCGCCCATCAGGCCGCCGGCATAGCGCATGGGGTTGTCGCCGGCCCAGTAGGACACCGGTGCGCCGGCAACGATGATCGGCCCGAACAGCTCGGGCCACACCGCGGCGGTCATCAGGATCTGCCAGCCGGCCTGGCAATTGCCGATCACCACCGGCTTGCCGATGGCCTGCGGGTGCAGCTCGCTCACCCGGCGCACAAAGGCGGCCTCGGCACGCATGACGTCTTCCACCGTCTGCCCATGCACCGGGTCGGGCAGGAAACCGATGAAATAGCAGGGATGCCCGGCCTTGAGCGCCGCGCCGATCTCGCTGTCGGGCTTGAAACCGCCGATGCCCGGGCCGTGCCCGGCGCGCGGGTCCACCACGATGAAGGGGCGCCGGGTCGGGTCGGTGGCCGTGCCTTCGGGTGCATGGATGCGCACCAGCCAGTAGTTCACCGGCCGCGGCAGGTCCTGCCCGGACATCACCGGTTCGGACGCGAAGTCCAGCACCGTGGGCACCTGTTCCTCCAGATGGCTGCGGTACTGGTTGCCGCGCTGGCGGCGGATGTCGGCGTAGAGCACGCCGCGCTGCCAGGCATCGGCCAGGTAGCCGGTCCAGGCATCGCCCAGGGCCATGGGCTGGGAGACCCAGTGCGTCCAGTCCGGGAAAGACGCAGGGGCGGTGTCGTGCTCACTCATGGTGCAATCCTCAGCGTTCGATGGCGATGGCCACGCCCTGGCCACCGCCGATGCACAGCGTGGCAAGGCCCTTGTGGACATCCCGGCGGGCCATCTCGTGCAGCAGGGTGACCAGGATGCGCGCGCCGGAGGCGCCGATGGGGTGGCCCAGGGCGATGGCACCGCCGTTGACGTTGACCCGCGCCGGGTCCCAGTCCAGTTCCCTGGCCACCGCCAGCGATTGCGCGGCAAAGGCCTCGTTGGCTTCGATCAGGTCCACTTCACCCAGGGTCCAGCCGGTCTTCTCCAGTACCTTGGCGGTGGCCGGCACCGGGCCCAGGCCCATGAATGCCGGGTCCACGCCGGCGCTGGACCAGGCCCGGATCCAGCCCAGCACGGGCAGCCCCAGCGCCTTGGCCCGGTCCGCGCTGGCCAGCAGCAGCACCGCCGCCCCGTCGTTGATGGTGGAGGCATTGCCGGCGGTGACCGTGCCATCGGTCTTGAAGGCCGGGCGCAACTTGGCCAGTGCCTGCACGGTGGTGCCCGCGCGCGGCTGCTCATCGGTGGCGAACACCACCGCGTCGCCCTTGCGCTGCGGGATCTCGATCGGCGTGATCTCGTCGCGGAAGCGGCCGGTGGCGATCGCATTGATCGCCTTCTCCTGCGAGGCGGCGGCGAACGTGTCCTGCGCCTCGCGGGTGATGCCGTAGCGCTCGGCCAGGTTCTCGGCGGTGATGCCCATGTGATAGTCGTGGAAGGCGTCGGTCAGGCCGTCGCGGATCAGGCTGTCCTCCAGCTGGGCGTGACCCAGGCGCAGGCCGGTGCGCGCTCTGGGCAGCACGTAGGGCGCCAGGCTCATGCTCTCCTGGCCGCCGGCGAGCACCAGGTCGGCGTCGCCCAGCGCGATCGCCTGCGCGGCCAGGTGCACGGCCTTGAGGCCGGAGCCGCACAGCTTGTTGATCGTCATCGACGGCACTTCGTACGGCAGACCGGCCTGCACCGCCGCCTGCCGGGCCGGGTTCTGGCCGCCGCCGGCGGTGAGGATCTGGCCGAGGATCACCTCGTCGATCTGCTCGGGCGGCACGCCGGTGTCCTTCAGGATCGCCCGGATCAGGTGGGCGCCCAGGGCGTGAGCGGGCAGGGTGGCCAAGCCGCCCTGGAAGGCGCCGATGGCGGTGCGGGTGGCGGCGAGGATGGCGATGTCGCGCATGGGGGCCTCGAATGGGGTGGAAGGGAAATGAGGAGTGCTGGATCGGGTGAACGCGGCGCCCGCGCGGTCAGCGCATGTGCTGGCCGCCGTTCATCGACAGGTTGCTGCCGGTCAGGAAGCCGGCCGCCTCGCTGGCGATGAAGCCGACCAGCGCGGCGATCTCCTCCGGGCGGCCGAGCCGGCCGACCGGAATCCCGGCGATGATCTGGTTGCGCACCTCCTCGGGCACCGCCATCACCATCTGCGTGGCCAGGTAGCCCGGCGAGACGGTATTGACGGTCACTCCCTTGCGCGCGACTTCCTGCGCCAGCGCCTTGGTGAAGCCGTGGATGCCGGCCTTGGCCGCCGAGTAGTTGGTCTGTCCGAACTGGCCCTTGTCGCCGTTGATCGAGGAGATGTTGACGATCCGGCCCCAGCCGCGCTCGAGCATGCCGTCGATGAACGGCTTGGTGACGTTGAACATCGAGTCCAGGTTGACGCGCAGCACCGCGTCCCAGTGCTCCTTGCTGAGCTTGCGGAAGCTGGCGTCGCGGGTGATGCCGGCGTTGTTGACCAGGATATCCACGGCATGGCCGTCGCCGGCGATGCGCTCGGCCATGCGCCGGCACGAGTCCCAGTCCGCCACGTCCACGTGGTAGGGCGCGAAGGTGTAGCCGGCATCGGCTTCCTTCCGCAGCCAGGTGGATGCGGCCTCGTCGCTGCGCGAGTGCGTCACCAGCACGGTGTGGCCGGCATCGTGCAAGGCCCGGGCGATGGCCTCGCCCAGCCCTCCCATGCCGCCGGTCACCAGCGCGGTGCGCTGCGGCGTCGGCTTCGTCATTTGCGCCTCCCCGCCGTCGCCTTCTTCGCTGGCGCCGCGTCGCCGGCGGCGGGTTTCGGAAGGAACTGCTCCCACGGCTTGAAGAGTTCGGCCCAGGGGGCAGCGCCCGGAGGCAGGGCCAAGGCGGTGTTGCCCAGCGCCTGGACGGTCTCCTTCTGCCAGGCCTTCACCGCTTCCTGCAGGCCGCGGGCGAAGTCGGTCTGCGCGGTGACGGCGATCTGCGCCACGGCCTGGCTGTCGCCGAAGCGTTGCTGCAGCTGGCGCCAGAACGATTCGGCCGGCAGGGTCGCGAGTTTCTGCCAGTCCTCGGCGGTCAACAGCGCCTCGGCTTCAGCATTGCTCTCGACGATGCCGTCGTTGACCAGGCGATAGCCGTAGTCGATCCATTGCCTGCCGCTTTCCTGGAACAGCCTGCCGAGCTTGACCTGCAGTCCCAGGTTCGCCTTGTACAGGTTCAACGGCAGTTTGCTGATGTCGCTCATGTTGGATTTCCTCGCTATTGGGTAAGGGGCAATGGCATCCATGCCGACGATCCATCAGGTCATCTGGCTGATGGTCTTGCGGAAGCGAGACAGCGACAGCGCGAACAGCACGGCGCCGATCACCGCCAGCCAGAGGAAGGGTTTCCAGACCACGTCGATGCCGGCGCCGCGATACAGGATCGCCTGGCCGACTTCGACGAAATGGGTGGTGGGTGCGACCAGCATGAGGTTCTGCACCAGTTCGGGCATGCTCTCGCGCGGCGTGCTGCCGCCGGAGAGCAGCTGCAGCGGCAGCAGCGTGAGCATCATCAGCATGCCGAACTGCGGCATGTTGCGCGCCAGGGTCGCCAGGAAGATGCCCATCGAGGTGGTCGCGAACAGGCATAGCGCCGCGCCGGCGAAGAACAGCGGTAGCGAGCCCTCGATCGGCACTCCGATCAGTCCGCGCACCACGACGTTCACCGACAGTGCCGATGCCACCAGCACCACCAGTCCCATCGACCAGACCTTGGACAGCATGATCTCGGTGGGGGTGACCGGCATCACCAGCAGGTGCTCGATGGTGCCGTGCTCGCGCTCGCGGATCAGCGCCGCGCCGGTGAGCACGATCGACAGCATGGTGATGTAGTTGATGATCTGCATCAGGCCGCCGAACCAGCTCTTGTCCAGCGCCGGGTTGAAGCGCGCCCGCAGCGCCAGGTCCACCGGCGGCGCCGAACCGCCGCGCTGGCGCTGGACGAATTCGTTGACCTCGCCGAGCACGATCTGCTGCACCGCGCCGCTGCCGGCGAAGGCCTGGCTCATGCGGGTGGCGTCGACGTTGAGCTGCAGTTCGGGGGACCGTCCGGCCAGCACGTCGCGCTGGAACCCCTGCGGGATGTACAGGGCGAAGGTGTGGCGGCCCTCGTCCATGCCCGGATCCATCCCGGACATCGGGATCATCTCCGGCACGATGAACTGCGGCGGGTAGAACGCGCTGACGATGTGCCGGGACAGCGGCGAGTCGTCCTCGTCGACGATCGCGATCGGGGTCTTGTGCAGGGTCTCGGGCATCGCCGTGGCGGCCATGTAGACCGCGCCGGTGAACACGTAGACGATCAGTACCAGCATCATCGGGTCGCGCCACAGGCTCCACAGCTCCTTGACGCCGAGCCGGTAGATGTTGGCGAGGTGGCGGGCCTTCATCTCAGCGCTCCTGCTTGCGCAGCAGCGCGATGGAGATGCCCAGGATGACCGGCACCGACAGCAGCATCGCCCAGAACGCGCCGGTCAGGTCGGCGAACCCCAGCGCCTTGCTGAACACGCCGCGGCTGATGGTGACCATGTGGGTGGCCGGATAGACCTGGCCGATCAGCCTGCCGGCGCCCTCGAGCGAGGACACCGGATCGATCAGGCCGGAGAACTGGGTGGCCGGCAGGATCGTGCCGACCATCGCGATGAACATCGCCGCGATCTGGCTCCGGGTCACCGAGGACGCCAGCAGGCCCATGCCGGTGGAAGCGAAGCTGAAGACCAGCGCCGCCAGCGCGAGCGTGAGGAAGCTGCCGGTGACCGGCACGCCGAACACCGTGACCCCCAGCAAGCTCATCAACAGGAAGTTGATCATCGCCAGGCCCACGTACGGCAGCTGCTTGCCGAGCAGGAACTCGGTACGGGTGACCGGGGTGACGTAGAAGTTGTTGATCGAGCCGGTTTCCTTCTCGCGCACCACGGCCAGCGCGGTCAGCATCGCCGGCAGCAGCAACAGCAGCAGCGGGACGACCGCGGGCACCATCGCCGGCAGGCTCCTGACGTCGGGGTTGTAGCGGAACCGGGTCTGCACGTTGGCGCCGGCCGGCAGCGTGCCGACGCGATCGGCGGCCTGCGCGGCCAGCCAGTGCTGGTGCATGCCCTGTACGTAGCCCTGTGCGGTCTCCGCGCGCATCGGCATGGCGCCATCGACCCAGGCGCCGATCTCCACCTGGCGCCCGGCCAGCGCGTCGCGCATGAAGCCGTGAGGGATCTCGATCGCCAGCGACAGCTCGCCGCTGCGCATGCGCCGGTCCAGGTCCTCGTAGTCGACGATCGCCGGGCGTTCGATGAAGTAGCGCGAGCCCGACAGCTGCAGCGCGTAGTCGCGGCTGAGCGTGGTCTGGTCGCGGTCGAGCACCGCGAAGCGCAGGTCCTCGACGTCCATGCTGATGCCGAAGCCGATCACGAACATCAGCAGGATCGAGCCGCCCAGGGCCAGGGTCGCCCGGACCGGGTCGCGTCGCAGTTCCAGCGCCTCGCGCCACAGGTAGGCGACCATGCGCTGCAGGCTGAACGGGCGGCGTTTGTCGTGGACGGCGGCGTGCCCGCTGGCTTCCGCCGGTGTGGGCACGGTCGTGTCCCCGTCTTCTTCATCCCCGGCAGGCGCGTCGCCACCGGCTTCGATCAGGTAGCCGATGAAGGCGTCCTCCAGCGTCCTGGCGCCGCGTTTCTCCACCAGCCTAGCCGGCGCGTCGCTGTCGAGTACCTTGCCGGCGTGCATCATCGACATGCGATCGCAGCGCTCGGCCTCGTTCATGAAGTGGGTGGAGATGAAGATGGTGACCTTGTCGCGCCGCGACAGCTCCACCAGCAGACGCCAGAACGCGTCGCGCGCCACCGGATCCACGCCCGAAGTCGGCTCGTCCAGGATCAGCAGCTCGGGCCGGTGCACCATCGCCACCGCCAGCGAGAGCCGCTGGCGCACGCCCAGCGGCAGGCTCTCGGGCAGGCTGTCCAGCGCCTCGTGCAGGCCGAAGCGCCCGACCATCTCGTCCACGCGGGCGGGAATTTCGGCGTCCGGCACATTGAACAGCTGCGCGTGCAGTACCAGGTTCTGGCGCACGGTCAGTTCGCCGTACAGCGAGAACGCCTGCGACATGTAGCCCACGCGCCTGCGGGTATCGATGTCCTTCGGGTCGACCTCGTGGCCGAACAGCCAGGCCTGTCCCTCGCTGGCCGGCAGCAGGCCGGTCAGCATCTTCATCGTGGTGCTCTTGCCGCAGCCGTTGGAGCCGAGGAAGCCGAAGATCTCGCCACGGCGGATGCGAAAGGTCACGCTGGCCACGGCGACGAAATCGCCGAAGCGCATGGTCAGGTCCTTCGCCTCGATGGCGATGTCGTCCGCGTCGGCCTCCAGCGGCGGGATCACGACCTCGGCATGCTCGCGGGTCTTCTCCTCCGGCAGCAGGCGGAGAAACGCCGCCTCCAGCGAATCGGTGCCCGTGCGTTCGAGCAGCTCCACGGGGGTGCCGGTGGCCAGCACCTGGCCCTCGTCCATCGCCACAAGCCAGGCGAAGCGCTGGGCTTCGTCCATGTAGGCGGTGGCGACGATCACGCTCATGCCCGGGCGCTGGCCGCGGATGCGGTCGATCAGGTCCCAGAACTGCGCGCGCGCCAGCGGGTCGACGCCGGTGGTCGGCTCGTCCAGGATCAGCAGGTCCGGATCGTGGATCAGCGCGCAGCACAGGCCGAGCTTCTGCTTCATGCCGCCGGACAGCTTGCCGGCCGGGCGCGACAGGAACGGATGCAGGCCGGTCGCCTGGGTGAGCTCGTCGATGCGGCGGCGGCGCTCGTCGGCGCCGTGGCCGAACAGGCGCGCGAAGAACTGCAGGTTCTCCTCCACCGAGAGCGTGGGATACAGGTTCCTGCCCAGGCCCTGCGGCATGTAGGCGATCTGCGGGCAGACCCGGTTGCGGTGCGCGCGTTCGCGCATGTCGCCGCCGAGCACCTCGACCGTGCCTTCCTGGATGATGCGCGCGCCGGCCACCAGCGACAGCAGGCTGGACTTGCCGACGCCGTCCGGGCCGATCATGCCGACCATGCGGCCGGCCGGGATCTCCAGGTCGATGCCGGCCAGCGCCTCGATCTTGCCGTAGTGCAGGCGCACGCCGGAAAGGCGCACTACCGGCTGGGCTGCGGAGGGGGGGAGAGACATGGAGTCAGTCCGCGGCCGGCGCCTGCAGCGCCGGGGAGATCGCCAGCGAGGCCGGCCACTCGGCGTTTGGATCGAACTTCAGCCAGGCCATGCCCGGCACGCCGGTCTTGACCTGGTCGAGGTGGCGCTGGAGCAGCTCCGGCGGGATCTGCGCGCGCACCCGGAACATCAGCTTCTGCCGCTCGCTCTCGGTCTCCACGGTCTTGGGCGTGAACTGCGCCTGGCTGGCGATGAAGGAGACCGAGGCCGGGATCACGAAGTCAGGCGCAGCGTCGAGCACGATCCGCACCTCGCTGCCCAGCGCGATGCGCCCGGCCACGGTCTCGGGCACGAAGAAGGTCATGTAGACATCGGACAGGTCGAGCAGGTTGAGCACGCGTCCGCCGCCGCCCAGCACTTCGCCCGGCTGGGCCACGCGCACCTGCACGCGGCCGTCGCGCGGGGCCTTGAGCGTGCTGTCGGCCAGGTCGGCGTCGATCCGCGCCACCGTGGCCGCCGCCGCGTCCACGCTCGAACGTGCCCCCACCACCTGTGCCTTCGCAGCCGCTATCGCCGCTTCGGCGGCGGCCACCTGGGCGCGGGTCGCGGCCAGCGCGGCTTCGGCGCCACGGACGCGGGCGCGGTCGTCGTCCAGCTCCTGTCCCGAGGCGGCGCCTTCGGCGGACAGCGTTTCGGAGCGGGTCAGGCGCCGCTTGGCCGCATCCAGTTCGGCTTCGCGCTGGGCCACCAGCGCCCGCGCCGCGGCCGCATCGCTTTCGCGCAGGCTGACCTGAGCCTCGGCGGCGGTGGCCGCGTGTTCGGCTTGCCGGCGCCTGGCCTCGGCCTCGGTCCTCTGCGCGTCCAGGGTGTCGATCTGCATCCTGGCCACCGGCTGGCCGGCTTCCACGAAGTCGCCTTCGCGCACGAGGATCTCCTCGATCCGGCCGGGCAGCTTGGTGGCGACGTCGATTTCGGTGGCTTCGATGCGGCCGTTGCTGCCGACGAAGCCCTCGCCGGGACCGGCGTCGGACAGGCGGCTCCAGGCCCACCAGGCCAGCAGCGCGATACCGGCGGCAATCAGCGCGGGCAGGAGCTTTTTCTTCAGGGAGGGCGACATGGCCATGGGCGGGTTCCGGATCGGTCAGTAGGTGGAAACGGGGGGAACGGTGGCCTGCGAGCTGCCGCCCAGCGCCGCGTACAGGGCGACCTGACTTGACAGCAGTGCGCGCCGCGCCTGCACCAGCTGCTGCTCGGCGGCGAGCAGGGCACGCTGCGCGTCCAGCACTTCCAGGTAGGTCGCCGAGCCGGCGTCGTAGCGCAGCTGCGCCAGCCGCGCCCGTTCGCTGGCCGCGTCCAGGGCGATCCGCTGCACGTCGCGCTGTTCGGCCAGCCAGCGGCACGCGGCCAGGGCATCGACGACTTCGCGGAAAGCCGTCTGCACGCTCTTTTCGTACTCGGCCACGCGGATGTCGTGGCGAACCTCGCTCAGCGCGAGGTTCGCGCGCCGCCGGCCACCGTCGAAAATCGGCAGCGACAGCACCGGTACGAACGTCCACGCCCGGCTGCCGGAGTCGAACAGGCCGTCGAGCTCGGCGCTGGCGCTGCCCCAACTGCCGGTCAGGGCGATGCGCGGGAAGAACGCAGCGCGTGCTGCGCCGACGTCGGCGCCTGCCGCGCGCAGGAGGTGCTCGGCGGCGGCAATGTCCGGACGCGAGGCGAGCAGGTCGGAGGGCAGGCCGGGCGCCAGCTCGGCCAGCACGAGGGTTTCGTCGAAGGGAGCGGCCTCCGGCAACGGTCCCGGGTGGGCGCCGAGCAGTTGCCCCAGTGCATGCAACTGGTTGGCGCGCGCCAGCTCCAGCTGCGCGAGCAGGGCCTGCGCCTGGGTCAGCAGGGTCTGGACCTGGGTCAGCTCCAGCCTGGAGGTCGCGCCGACGTCATGGCGGCGGCCGAAGATGCGGTACGACTCCTCGTGGGCCTCGACCGTCCGACGCGCCAGCATCACCCGCTCGTCCAGTTCGCGCAGGCCGAGATAGCCGTCGGCGACCTGGCCAATCAGCGCCAGTTCGACTGCCCGGGCGCCGGCCTCGGTGGCCAGCCAGCGCTGCAGGGCCGATGCCTTGAGGCTGCGCACGCGGCCCCACAGATCGAGTTCCCAACTGCTCAGGCCGACTTCGGCGCGGTATTCGCCCGCGACCACGGACGCGCCGCTCACATTGAGGTCGCCCGGCACCCGCGCTCGGGCGCCCTGCGCGCCGATGCCAATCGCGGGGAACTGGTCGGCGCGCTGGATGCGGAACGCGGCGCGGGCCTCTTCCGCGCGCAGCGCAGCCACGCGCAGGTCGCGGTTGTTGGCCAGGGCGGTCTCGATCAGGCGCTGCAGGACGGGGTCGCGGAAGTAGGTCTGCCAAGAGAGGTCGGCGGCATGGGCGCCCGACGTATCTGCCGCGACGTAACCGAGCCAGTCGCCGGGAACGGGCGGCGGCGGCGTCGCGTGGGGGGGCGCCATCGATGCGCAGCCGGCCAGGGCCGCGAGCGCCGCGGTCGCGGCGACGTGGCGAAGGGTGCGGGGGGGAGGGGAGGGCGTCATCGTGGGGCGGGGTCTAGTTGAGGATGTGATGGCCACCGTCCACGTACAGCGTGGATCCGGTGATGGCGCGCGCGCCGTCGCTGGCGAGGAAGGCGCACAACGGGCCGACGTCGTCGATGCTCAGCGCCCGGCGCAGCGGCGAGCGGGCCGCGCTGTCGGCCATCAGGGCGTCGAGGTCGCTCAATCCGGAGGCGGCGCGGGTCGGAATGGGGCCGGGGGAGACGGCGTTGACGCGGATGCCCGCGGGGCCGAGTTCGGCGGCGAGATAGCGCGTGGCCGATTCCAGCGCGGCCTTGACCGGCCCCATGATCCCGTAGTTCGGGACCACCTCGGTGCCGCCCAGATAGCTCATGGTGATCAGACTGCCGCCGTTGGACATGAGCGGCTCGGCCAGTCGCGCCAAGCGCAGAAAGGAGTGGCAGGAGACGTCCATCGCCAGCCCGAAACCCTCGCGCGAACTGTCGACCACGCGACCAAGCAGGTCCGCCCTCGGCGCGAAGGCGATGGAGTGGAGCACGAAGTCCAGGCGGCCCCACCGCCGCGCGACCTCCTCGAACAGCGCCTGCATCTGGCCGTCGTCCAGGACGTCGAGCGGCCGGCGGATCTCCACGTCCAGGGCGTCGAGCAGGGGTTCGACGTGGGGACGGGACCTGTCGGAGTGCCAGGTGCCCCCGAGGGTCGCGCCGGCGATGTCGAACGCCTTGGCGCAGGCCCAGGCGATGCTGCGCTGGTTGGCGATGCCGATGACGAGCCCCTTCTTGCCGGCGAGGATGCCCACGTCATTTCTCCAAGACGTAGCGGCCCGGCGCGTCGCCGACGGGTCGGTAGCCCTTGCGCGGCGCGCCGAGCGGCGGTGGGGCGACGGGGTCTCCGGACCGTGCGCGCAGCCAGGCGGCCCAGGCCGGCCACCACGAGCCGTCCCGCGATGGCGTGGCCTCGGACCACGGGTCGGGCGGGACGTAGTTGCCGCCGGCCGGCCGCGTGGCGACGCGGAAGCTGCGCCGCGGCCGTCCCGGCTCGCTGACGATGCCGGCGTTGTGGCCGCCGCTGGTCAGCACGAAGGTGATCTCGGTCGGCGTGAGGTAGTGCAGCTTGTGGACTGAGCGCCAGGGTGCGACGTGGTCGTCGAGGGTGCCGACCGCGAAGACCGGCAGGGCGATGTCGCCCAGCGACACCGGCCGGCCATCCACCGGGTAGCGGCCCTCGCTGAGGTCGTCGCCGAGGAACAGCCGGCGCAGGTACTGCGCGTGCATCTTCGCCGGCATCCGTGTGGCGTCGGCGTTCCAGGCCATCAGGTCGTTCATCGGCCGGCGTTCGCCGAGCAGGTATTCGTTGACCATGCGCGACCACAGCAGGTCGCAGGAGCGCAGCATCTGGAACGCGCCGGCCATCTGTTCGGCACCGAGGTAGCCCTTCTCCTGCATCTGCGCTTCCAGCAGGGCGACCTGGCTCTCGTCGATGAACAGCGCCAGTTCGCCCGGCTCGCTGAAATCGGTCTGTGCGGTGAACAGGCTCAGCGAGGCCAGCCGGTCGTCGCCGTCGCGCGCCATCGCCGCGGCGGCGATCGCCAGCAGCGTGCCGCCGAGGCAGTAGCCGGTGGCGTGTACCTTGCGCTTGGGCACGATCGCGTTGACCGCATCGAGCGCGGCGCGGAACCCCAGGTCCAGGTACTCGTCCATGCCGAGGTCGCGTTCCCCGGCGCCGGGATTCTTCCAAGAGATGCAGAAGACGGTGTGGCCCTGATCGACCAGGTACTTCACCAGCGAGTTGTGCGGCGACAGGTCGAGGATGTAGTACTTCATGATCCAGGCCGGCACGATCAGCACCGGCTGGGGATGTACCTTCCGGGTGGCCGGCACGTACTGGATCAGCTCGATCAGCCGGTTGCGCAGCACCACCTTGCCGGGCGTGGCGGCCACGTCGCGGCCGACCACCAAGTCCTCCGCGCCCGCTGGCGGCCGCCCGGCGAGCAGGCGCTGCACGTTGTCGGCGAGGATCGACTGGCCGCGCAGCAGGTTCGCGCCGCCTTCCCCGACCGTGCGCTTGAGCGCCACCGGATTGGTGAGTAACTGGTTGCCCGGGGAGAACATGTCCAGCCACTGACGCGCCGCGAAGGCGACGACGTTCTCGTGATGGGGGTCCACCCCGCGGACGCCGCGGGTGGCCTCTTCCCACCAGCGCTGGTTGAGCAGGAACGCCTGGTGCCAGAGATTGAACGGCCAGCGGCGCCATTCCTCCGCGGCAAAGCGCCGGTCCAGGGCGGGCGGCTCGATGCAGTCGTGCGCCCCGCCAGGCCCGTCCATCAGGCATTCGCGCAGGTACCCGGCCAGCGCCGAGGCCTGCGCCAGCGCCAGCGCCGAGAGCTCGGCCTGCTTGCCGGGCGAGATCGCCAGGTGCGACGCCCAGTCCAGCCAGGCCAGCAGGATCGACTGCGGCGACATCGACGCCGTGGCATCGGCCAGCGCCGCACGCATCTTGATGTCGATCGGGTTGGGGGCTGGGGTTTGGCGGGCCATCGTCCAGAGGTGTCCATGCGGAAGGAAGCATTGCGATCCGGACCGGCGGCAGCATTGATCTGGATCAAAAAACGACCAACTGGTCGTATGTTGCGGCGACATGACAACCCCTCCAGGCTGAGTCGAGTCTCCCTGGGTTGTGAGATTCAAGGCTGTCGCCAACCACTCGATGGTCCTGGGCGCCAAGCCGGCCGCGCCCGCGCCCTACGTGGGCCGGATCGGCGGAGAGCTTCTGCACAAATGAAACAACCGGTTGGTCGTTTTTACCACAACATATAACATATCAGGGCTGCACGACCAACTTTTCGTTTTCCTATGGCAGCTTGCGCCGGCCGGTGGCCACGCCCCGGAACTCTTTCCCCTCGAAGCCCGTGCGGAGGCTTGGACCCCGGAGTGCCGGGCGCGCGGCTTCAGGTCTTCCGCCGCAGACCGGCTAGAATTCCGCTTTTGAGCGGCGTGTGCCCACGGTGTGCCAGCCAGAGGACGTGTCTTGACGAGGGGAAACCAGCGGCGAACCACTGCCATCAAGCGCCGCCGCTACCTGCCTTCCGCGGAGCGCAAGCGGGAGATCCTCGATGCGGCGTTCGTGGAGTTCTCCGGCCAGGGCTATGCGTCGACGACGATCGAAACCATCGCCGCCCGCGCCGGCATGTCGAAGGCGGGTCTCTATGCTCACTACAGGAGCAAGGAAGAGGTCTTCGAAGACCTGCTGATGGCGGTGCTGACTCCGCTGGAGAAGGCGGACGTATCGTTCGATGCCGACAAGCCGCTGGATCTGATCATCGAGGCCTACCTCGACAGTCTCTACCCGATGCTGGAGCAGCCGATCACGCTGGCGACCTTCCGGCTGCTGGTGATGGAAAGCCGACGCGTCGCTCCCGATCTGATCCAACGCTGGTATCGCCGGGTCGTGGAATCGCACTGGTCGCAGGATCGGGACTTCTTCGACGCGTGCGTCGAGCGCGGCATCATGCGCCGAGGCGTGATGACCGAGAGCGGCCTGCTTGCCAGTTCGCCCCTGACCTACTGGATCTGCCTCTACCTGCTGTTCGGCGAAAGCATTCCCGTGTCGCTGGCGCAGGTGCGCCAGGAGCACAAGCGGATGCTGCAGGAACTGCTGGAGCCAAGATAGGCTGTTGCGGCGACACGGCGTCTGAGTCGCCACGGCTCATGGAGACGGGGCAATGAAACGCGGGTACGCAAGGCTGGCGGGACTGGCGGCCGTCCTGGTGCTGCTGAACGGTTGCGCGGTCCTGCGCGAGTTCCGCCCGGCGGTGGAAGTTGCCGCGATGACGCCCGGCGAGTACATCGCCCTCAAGCGCGGGGACGTGCTGACCGGCGGCGAGTTCAGCGCCGCGACCGTGGAGACGATCCGCGTTGCCGGTCTGGACGATGGCGACAGCGCGTGTGCGAAGCCGGAAGCAGCCGAGTGCATCCCCGCCCTGGCGGACGTCCAGGGCCTGTCCAACGAACAGCGCCTGTCGGCCCTGTCGGAACTGTGGCTGCAGCAGGCGCAAACGCTGCCGGACGCCGCACAGCGCGCTGCGCCCGATGCCGGGAGTCCGCGCCTGAATGCCTGGCTGGAGGTGGCCCGGCATGCCTACGCCTACCTGTTCTTCAGCGAGCGCACTCCGGATGCGCGCGCCTTCGAGGACCGGCAGACCCAGGTGCGCGACTACTACAACCTGGCCGTGCAGGAAGCGGCATCACTGCTGTTCGCCAGCTACCGCGACAGGGCGACGGAGGTGGACGCGGTGTTCAGGGATGGCCCGTGGACGTTGAGGATCGACCTGCCGGATCCGGACGGGCCATCCGGTCGACAGCAGGCAACCATGCCGCAGGAACTGCTGCCGGCCTCGTCGCTGTCGTTCGCGGGCCTGCGCAGCACGTTCCGGCGCGACGGCTTCGGCGCCGAATTGGTGGCGGTGACGGTCGACGATCCGGTGACGGCAGTGTCGGATGATGCCGAAGATGCCGACGGGTCCGCACGATCGCGGCGGAGGCCCGGCCCGGCCTGGAGCGAAATGCCGGCGACGGCGATCACCGCACTGCTGCGCTTCCCGGGCGAAAACCTCGCCCAGGTGCTGTCGACGCATGAGGTCGAACTCTCCGCGCACGACCCGTACCGGGACGCCAGATTCGAACTGCAGGGACAAGACGTGCCGCTGGCGGCCAATTTCACCGCCGGCTACGGCCTGTGGCTGGCGCGTTCGGGCTTCAACCGGCAATCGCTGCGCAGCCTGTTCGGCCGGGAGCAGGGCATCGACCGTCCGCATCTGTACCTGATGCAGCCCTACGACCCGGACCGCCGCATCATCCTGATGATCCACGGCCTGGCCAGCAGTCCAGAGGCCTGGGTCAACGTGGCCAACGAACTCATGGGCGACGAACGGATCCGCGCCCGCTTCCAGGTCTGGCAGTTCTACTACCCGACCAACATGCCGATTGCGTTCAACCACTACGCGATGCGCCAGACGCTGGACGACGCTCTGCGGCACTTCGACCCCGCAGCGGCGGCGATCGCCTCGAGCGACATGGTCTTGATCGGCCACAGCATGGGCGGCGTGATCTCGCGCCTGATGGTGTCCTCGTCCGATGGCGACGCCCTGTGGGATCGATTGCTGGCCGGACGCGACCTCGACGAGGTCAGGTTGCAGAGGGTGCGCAGGCGCATCGGCCCGATGCTGCACTTCGAACCCCTTCCCCAGGTGGAGCGCGCGATCTTCATCGCCAGCCCGCATCGCGGTACCGATGCCGCCGGCGGCCGCCTGGGACGCTTCATCGGGCGGCTGGTGCGCCTGCCGCTGACGCTGCTGGAGGGCTTCGCCGACGTGCTCGAAGATCTCGCCCAGGGCGACGAGGCGCGGGCCGGCCGCGGCAAGCCTAGACTGCCCAACAGCATCGACAACCTCGACCGCTCCGATCCGTTCGTCCAGGCCGCCTCCGGATTGCCGATCTCCCCGTGCGTGCGCTACCACTCGATCATCGGTCACTACGACCCCAAGGTGCCGCTGGCCGAGTCCGACGACGGCCTCGTGCCCTACTGGAGCGCGCACCTGGACGGCGCCGTGTCCGAGAAGATCGTCCGTTCCGCGCACAGCGTCCAGGAAACCGCGCCGGCGATCATCGAGATGCGCCGCATCCTGCACGAGGACATCCGCGATCGCGATGGCGCCCCGACCGCGGCTGCAGCGGAGACCGGATGCCGGCGGTAGTGGAGGTCGACGCCTTCGTCGGCTTCACCCTGGCGATCCTGCTGCTGTTCGCCGGCAAGGGCCTGGTCGCGCGCGTGGAACTGCTGCGCCGCTACGGCATTCCCGAGGCGCTGGTGGGCGGCCTGCTCTGCGCCGTGGTCGTCTGTACGCTGTACTACGGCGCCGGTCTCGCGGTGGGCTTCGACCTGGGCGTGCGCGACACGCTGCTGCTGTACTTCTTCGCCGCCCTCGGCCTCAACACCGACGTGCGCATGCTGGCGCGCGGCGGGCGCGCGCTGCTGGTGCTGTCGGCGCTGGCGATCGGCTTCATGGTGCTGCAGAACCTGGCCGGCATGGGCATGGCCGGCGCGTTCGGGCTCGATCCACGCGCCGGACTGATGGTGGGCTCGGTGTCGCTGACCGGCGGCGTCGGCACCCCCCTGGCTTGGGTGTCGCATTTCACCGAAACCCTGGGCATCGCGCGGGCGGCGGAACTGGGCCTGTCGGCGAACATGCTCGGCCTGATCGCGGCGTGCACGATCGGCGGCCCGGTCGCGGGCTGGCTGATGCGGCGGCACCGCGTCGCGCCCTCCGGCGACGCCGAACTGGAGGTCGGCACGCTGCACCGCGACGAGATCCACGCCCGTCTCGACTACTACGGCGTGCTGCTGGCGCTGTTCTGGCTCAACCTCGCGCTGATGCTGGGGCAGGGGATCGGCCTGCTGGTGGCGCTGACGCCGCTGAAGCTGCCGGCCTTCGTCGGCTGCCTGGTCGCCGGCATCGCGCTGCGCGCGGGCGCGGACCTGGTTCGGCCGGACGGGCGCGGGCGGATGTGGGACCTGCCGAGCATGCAGCCCGGGCTGGCGCTGATCTCCGACATCTGCCTCGGCCTGTTCCTGACGATGGCGCTGATGAGCCTGCAGCTCTGGGAACTGCAGCCGGTGTTGGGTTTCATCGTCGCCACCATGTTGTTGCAGATCCTGCTGGTGGTCGCGTACGTGCTGTTGGTAGTGTTCGGGCGGATGGGGCGCGACTACGAGGCGGCGGTGATGTGTGCCGGGTTCGGCGGCATTGCCCTGGGCTCCACCGCGACTGCGATCGCCAGCATGAGTGCGGTGACACGCGAGTATGGCGCGGCGCCCCGCGCGTTCGTTGTCGTGCCCTTGGTGTGCGGCTTTGTCATCGACATCGCCAACGCGCTCGTGATCGGATTCATGGCGCGCTGAGGATGCGAATCGGGGTCCCCGACCTCTGCAACTGTCAACAGGAGGCATCCCGCCGCGTTCAGTGCGCGGCCAGGTCGTTCAGGGCGCGCAGGTCCTCGAGGCGGATGATCCTGGGAGTCAGGCGCCGGATCAAACCATCGGCCTCCATCTTGGCCAGTGCACGGGACACGCTCTCCTGGGTGAGTGCGAGATAGTCCGCAATATGTCGCCGGCTCATGGGCAGGGAGACGATGGAAGTGTCCGGATCGTAGTACTCGTTGCGGCTCAGGAACTCCATCAGGAACGAAGACAGGCGACGACGTGGGTCGTACTGGCCCAGGACGATCATCTGGCGCTGCGCTTTGCGCAGTTCGTGCGCGGCCTTGGTCAGGAAAAGCAACTGCAGTTGTGCATCCTTCACCAGCAGGAGCCGCAGTTCCCGCAAGGGCAGCCGATACAGCTTCGTCGGGCCAAGCGTACGGACAGTGTTGAGATAGCTGCTGCATTACTTCATCTACGTGGCCCGGCAGTGCCAGCAGGCTTACTGGGGCACCGAGGCGGAGAACTGGGGCCCGATGATGCAGCCCTTGTTCGAACTGGCACAGTGCTGGGATGACACATGGTCGTCCTATCGCGACTCGGGGAATCAGTGGCCGACGGTGGGCGACGGCGTCCACTACCTGCAATTCAATGCGGATGCCCTAATTCAGGACATGGCCTGCCCAGGGGCTCTACCGTACCAGGCCCGCCTGCGCCGCCAGCTCCGCTCGGCCGCGGTGCGGTCGCCCGATGGCTGGAAAATCGTCAACCGCGAAGCGTCCTGGGCCTCGCGACAATTTGCCCAGCAGCGTCCGTTCGCGCCGATGAAGGGCGATTGGATCTTTCATCCAACCCACCGCGGACCGGGCCGTAGCTGGCGAACGGATTTCGACTAGACCGTCGCCGGGTAATCGTCGCGCCATTGCCATGCACGGCCTGCGGGCACGACCGGTGACAGCTAGACTGGCTTCTTCGCCCAGGCGTGCGTCACGACAGGTCCTGCTCATCGGTGGTCAAGGAGGCGGCGGCCACGTCGGCTAGGCGCTCTATGCACGCCTGGCGTTCGCCTGCTTCGGGAAGGTTCAACGGGCCTTCCCTCACCGCGGTTGCGGGCGAATATTGGTGCTGTGACGAGAGCACTGTTGGACGGGGCGGCAACGTCATCAGGCCTTCTAGTTAGGGATGATCTAAATGAGGGTGCGAAAGCACACTCATGCCTTAATGCAACGATGATCAAGTAGCCGCGGCGTGCGCGCGATCGGCTGGTCCAGTCCAAAAGCCCTCAATTCGTCTCATCACTGCGTATTCCGGTCAAGCCGGGCCACCATTCCGGAGGATGCCGGGCCACCGTTCCGGTTCATGCCGGGCCGGTGAGTGAAGCGGTGTAGCTACTTTCGTTGGGATGATCTTTGACGTCAAGATTTGCGTTTGGCGGCAGCGGTCTTTTGCGCTTCGGTTTTCTGCTTTCTCATCGATGCGCCGGTCAGCGCAAGTCGATAGCTGTTATGCACAAGGCGATCCAGAATCGCATCCGCCAAGGTCGGATCGGCGAGGTAAGCGTGCCACTGGTCGACGGGAAGCTGGCTGGTAATCAGTGTTGATCGGCGGTCGTAGCGATCATCGAGGATTTCCAGCAGATCGCGTTTGACGTCTTCACCCATGGGTGCCAGACCAAAGTCGTCGATCAGCAACAGGTCGGCCTTGGCCAGTTGCTTGAGGAAGCTGGAGCGGTTGTTCAGTGCGCGATAGCGCGCCAGTTCATCGGCCAGACGAGGCAATCGGAAGCAGCGCACGGAATGATCGGCGCGACAGGCGGCATGGGCGAGTGCGCAAGCAATGAAGCTCTTGCCCACGCCACAGGGGCCGGTGATGAGCACATTGAGATGTTCGTGGATCCAGGCCAGATCACGCACCTGGGCGAGATGACGCGGATCGATGCCGCGCGGTGTGCGTGTATCGAGGTCTTCGAGAACAGCGCTTGACGGCAAACGCGCCCAGCGCAAGCGTTGCGCCAGACGTGCACTGGCACGCGCGGTGGTCTCGTGTTGGATCAGCAGGCTCAGGCGTTCATCAAACGACAGGCCGGCGTGTTCGCGGCTGCTCAGTTGCTGGGTCAAGGCCGCGGCCATGCCAGGCAGGCGCAAGCTCTGCAGTTGCTGGATCAACGGTTCGGTCAACATGGGTGCTCCTTCGGGTCAGCGGAAATACTCGCCACCTCGCACATTGGCATGGGCGAGTGGCAAGGCGGGTTGTTCGGCGTCGGCGCTCGGCGCGCTGATCAGCGCACGCAGCGCGCGATAGCTGAAGGTCGCCAGGGCGACGGCCCGTTCGGCCGCGCGCTCCAAGGCATCGGGGCTGAAATCCTTGGCCAGGCGCAGGATGCCCAGGCTGGCACGCAAGGATTCTTCCGGATGACGCCGGCGTTGCATCTGTTCGGTGAGCACTTCGACGGTCGCCGGGCCGATGGCAACGGCGCGCTGCATGAGCTTCTCGTGGGTCAGGTCGATCACGGCGCTATGGCGCTCGGGCCGGTGTGCGGCCACGGTCGTGAAATGGCCGCGCCCTGCATAGCGCGCGTGCGCAGCGACGCGCTGTTGCCGGTGGAAGATCTCGATGCCGTGGGCGGTCAGGCGTACATCGACGGTCTTGCCGATCAGCGCGTAGGGCACCGAGTAGAAGGCGCCATCGACCTGGACGTGATAGTCCAGATGCACCTTGGCTTTCTTCCAACTCGCAAACTCGTAGGCGCGCAGGGGCAGCGGGCGCAGCGCCGGGCGATCCAGGGTCTCGAACCGGGTCTGGCGATCGCCCTCCTGGCGTTGGAACGGGCGCGTGTTCAGCTCGGCGAGCAGTGCGGCGATCGCGGCATTGAGCTCGGCCAAAGAGAAAAACGTGCAGTCGCGCAGGCGCGCCAGAATCCAGCGTTCGACGATGAGGACACCGCCTTCGACTTTGGCCTTGTCACGCGGCTTGCGCACGCGGGCGGGCAGGATCGCGACACCATAGTGTTCGGCAAAGTCCTGATACTCAGGATTGAGTGCCGGTTCGTAACGACAGGCGCGGCTCACGCCCGACTTCAGGTTGTCTGGCACGATGGCGGCGGTGACGCCGCCGATGAATTGCAGCGTGCGAACGTGCGACCCAAGCCAGTCCGGAAGCGTCTGCGTCCAGGTCGCCTCCGCATAGGTGTAGTTGCTGGCGCCGAGCACGGCGACAAAGATCTGTGCCGGGCGCACCAGACCGGTCAGGCGGTCGGTGACGCCAATCGTCTGACCCGCGTAGTCGACGAACAGCTTGTCCCCGGGTCGGTGACTCTGGCGCAGCACCACATCCTGACGGCCGAGCCAGCGCCGGTACTGGTCGCAAAACACGCTGTACTGCCAGCCATCCGGCTGCGCGGCCTTGTATTCCTGCCACAGCAGCATCCGCGTCACGCCCGGGCGCTGCAGTTCCGCGTGCAGCTTGGCATAGTCCGGCGTCGGCGTGCGCGACAACGGCACGGCACGCCGGTACAGCTGTGCGTGCAGCACCGCTTCGTCGAGTTCAGGTGCCAGCGGCCACGCCAAACCAGCATCACGGCATCGGCAGAGGCATTCCTGCACGGTCGAGCGCGCGCTGCCAATAGCCAGCGCGATCTGACGATCGCTCAACCCCTCGGCCTTCAGCCGCAGGACTTCTCGTATCTTGCGCACGGGTAACCTCGCTTGCGCCACCATCACTCTCCTTCCCATTGGAAAAAGAGCGCACGGTAGCCCGGTTAACCCGCTTCACTCACCCTGCCGGCATGCGCCGGAATGGTGGCCCGGCATGCACCGGAACACCGGCCCGGCATGGACCGGAATCGCGGCCCGGCATGGACCGGAATACGCACATCACGGCAGTATCGGTGCTTGTTTAGGACGTACCGGCGGCATTTCGGCCCCCCAAGGCGCTCAGGCCAGTGCAGGCGCGGGAGGCACTCGGGCTTCGGCATGAGCTAGGGTACTGGCATCCTCCGCGTGGCAGCCGAGCGCCATGGTTTGAGTCGATGGTTCTGACTGATCCAGGTTCCCCGCTTGCACTACTCTCAGGCGATCTCAACGCAGTGAAGTACCGCGGCTCACTCGCATCGTTCGGGCCCTACGTCAAATACCTTGCCTGATCTCAGCGCGGCTGATCATAAGAGTGTGCATAGGCGGTGTATCGCATGCGTGCACGACTCATCAGTCGTCATCATCAGCACTCAATCCCAGCAGACCGTGTGGGCTGCGGTGAAAGGTGCGCGCGCGAGGCAGGATGACAGCGCCGTCGGACAACAGACGCCTCGCTTCACTTAACGGCGCGGCGATCGCTTCCGTTCCATAGTCTGGTCGGAGCAACTGGTACTCCAGTTCCGACTCCCGATCCTTTGAGCGCAGCAATTCGTAGTACTTGCAAGCTACGTATCGATTGACGTCTGCGGCCGGCGACGTTCCCCCGCTTTCAGTAGCGGGGCTCTTTAGAGTCCGGGCTCATCGTAGCGGCTTTGGCCGCCAGTTGTTCGGCGTAAGCGGCCGGGGTCAGGCCACCCAGGGTCTTCTTTGGTCGCTCCTCGTTGTATTCCCTGCGCCAGGTCTCGATCTCGGTGCGGGCGTGCAGCAGCGTCGGGAACCAGTGCTCGTTGAGGCATTCGTCGCGCAGGCGGCCGTTGAAACTTTCGATGTAGGCGTTCTGGTTCGGCTTGCCTGGCTGGATCAAACGTAGCTGCACACCGCGCTCGTGGGCCCACGTCACCATCGTCTTGCCGCAGAACTCCTTGCCGTTGTCGGTCCGGATCACCTGCGGCAGGCCACGGATCAGCGCCAGCCGGTCCAGCACCCGTGCCACGCCGTGGCCCGAGATGGCCCGCTCCACTTCGATCGCCACCGCCTCGTGCGTGGCATCGTCCACGATGGTCAGCGCCTTGAGCACCTGCAACCTGGCCTCCTGATACAGCCGTTCCACCCGCTTGTAGTTCACCGGCCACTGCTCCTGCCGCAGATTCAGGTAGATCATCCCGACCCCGTAGCGCTTGTGCCGCTGTGCCAGCGCCAGGATCCGCTCGCGCAGTTCGACGTTGCGATCCGGTCGCCGCACATAGCGCAGCGAACTGGCGCTCATCCGCACCACGGCAAGCGCCCGCCGCTCAGTGAGCCCGCGTTCCATCAAATACCGCACCAGCGTCCTGCGCGCCGGTGCGGTCAGCACTTTTTTCGCAGCGCGTCCTTGATGACATCGTTCTCGAACAACTGCTCGGCCAGCAACTTCTTCAGCCGCGTGTTCTCTGCCTCCAGCTCCTTCAACCGCTTGGCCTCCGGCATGCTCATGCCGCCAAACTTGCTGCGCCACAGGTAGTAGGACGCCTCGCTGAACCCGTGCCGCCGGCACAGCTCCTTCACTGCCACGCCGGCTTCGGCCTCACGCAGGAAGCCGATGATCTGTTCTTCGGAAAAGCGCTTCTTCAAGTCCAATCTCCTTCTCGTTGGGGATTGGACTCCAAATCGTCGCGCTACTCAAAACAGGGGGGACGTCGGGCTGGTGCGGGCCTGGAGGCGATCGAGACGCGGGAGATCACCGTGAGCCGGACATTCGACGACTTCGGCGACTTTTGGGAGACGGCCGTTGGGGCGCCGAGCGTTGGCTCGACGCTCGCGGCGATGGCGCCCGAGGATCTTGCCGTTCTCAAGGCGCGGGTACATACGCGGTTGCCGGCAGATGCCTCCGGCAAAATCACCTACAGTGCCTTTGCCAATGCGGTGAAGGGCTGCGTTTCCAAGTAGTTCGCATAGATCGATGTAGCCGATGCGACGTCGCTTCCCGGCACTGCTTCACCCAGGCACCTGTTGTGCCTTGGAGGTCACATGGCAGCGCAAACAAGGTCGCTCGTAGCCTTTGCCCACGTTGCAGATGTCGAACAACGCAAGAAGGGCCTGTTCGGCACGATCATCTTCCGCGAGAGGGTCAGCAAAGGCGGCTAGCCGCCTTTGTCAGCTGGCGGCTACGGACTTGCCGTGCTCGCGGACTTCCCAGTGGCGGCGTGGCGCGACCTCCGGACGTGGAATGCCAGTTTCATTGCGTAGTCTCCAACTCGTCGATGCGCAGCCGCGCGCCGTCCTGCGATACCAGTGCCGGCACCTGGGTGACGCCGAACTGGCGGGTCAGCCGGCCGTGCTGGTCGAAGTAGACCGGCCGCCGCCAGGCCTGCATCAGATCGAGGTAGGCGCCGGCGACGAGGATCGGCTTCACGCGCCCCTCGTAGTGCGCGATCAGCCGTCGTGCCTGGTCCCGCTGACGTGAGTCCCTGCCATCGAAGAACAGCAGGTGCGAGGACAGGGACACCACGTCCAGCGGGTTCAGGCGCGTTCCCGCCGCGAACAGTAGCTGCCCTTGGGCATCGAGCACGTTGCGGTCCAGCGTGAACGTCGGGTCGTAGTAGAAGGTGCGCGGGGTGCGGGTCGCCGCGACACCCTCGATGGGCTGCGGGTCGCGTACCGAGGCGATCGCGCGCTCGCGGCTGCGCGCCATCAGCGTGTCCAGTTCGCCGCTGGCCTGCTTCGCCTGCAGTCTGTGCTGCAGGTCGCGCAGCAGATGCGGCTCGGCGATCGCATAGGTTGGCCCGATCGTACCGAGATCCTGCGCCAGCGCAGGTGTTGCCAGCCAGGACAGCAGGAGCAACAGCGCGGAAACCAGCGTCGCACGTTCCGACTGGCAGGGAAGCGAGTACGCGGGTAGGCCCGACATCGATATGTCTCCGGGGAGTCGCTCGTATTGAAGACACGCACAATGCCGCTCGCTGGTCGGTGCGTCCCGCCGGAAACGGCGCATGTTTTCGGCCATTTCACGATCAGGGTGAGCGAGTGGTGCCCCTTCACGCCGCCGGCAAGCTCAGGGTGTCGCCCCCGATCGCTGCGCGCTTGGTCGGCATGGCACCTGTCCAGCAAGACGGGTGAGCGTGGAGAGATCGTCGAGGGCGCTGGCGCGGATCATCTGCATCAGGATCGGGTCGCCATCCCGGTCGGCGACGGCGCGCCGCAGCTCCTCCGCCGTCAACGCACGGCCGCAACGCCGACGGAACGCATCAAGATACGCTTGTGCGCCGTGTCTGGCGGCAGGAGCAATCTGCTCGAGCAGCGCCAAGTAGTCCTCCAGCGGGATATCGGCCTGCGGCAACCCAGGAGGCATCGCTGGCCCAAATGTTGGCGAAGTCTGCGAGTGGGTCGCGGCGACGAGCAGTCCCGAGGCCAACAATGCAATTGCTCGAACCGAAATGTGCATGGCGGTGCCTAGAACAATGGCTCGACACTGCCAATGATTTGGTCGTTGCGAACAAGTCCGCTTGCCCGATAGCGGGAATCGAACGAATCCGGATCGGTGCCGCGGACATAGTAGCGTCCTTCCGGGATCACGGTCGGCGTGATCGTCGCCAGTGGCCAGCCGTCGAAGGTGCGTGGCTTCGCATGCCCCACGGAAACTCCGTTGATATACACGCGGTGCTCCTCGACGGTCACTGCGTCACCAGGCACGCCGACTACTTGCTTGAAGATCGGTTGCCCGCGCAGCCCCGGATATCGTTCGATCGCCCTACCATCAAACCGATAGAGGATGTAGGTTCCCCGCCCAGGCGGATCGGACAGCGGGCGCAGCAACGCGACGTGGTAGGGTAGGCTGGGTGTCCAGTTGAACAGCAGCGGCACTCTCGGCGTCGGCTCGAAGAACACGCGCACGTAGGCCAGCGTCCAGATCAGCAGCAGTGGCGGATACAGATACCAGCGTCGGCGCACATGATGGAGAAAGTCCCCCAGTGCGGCGTGCGCTTGTGCGATGCGATTAAGGGGGCGGGGCTGGACACGGAGCGCGACAACATTCTTGCTTTGTGCAGTAGTCGGGGCATGTCGTTCAATACCGGCGACTTCAGTCGCAGGATAACCGTTCGTCGATGACGACGTTGTCGCTAGATTCGTGTCCAACCTTACCGCTTCCGCTGAAAGTCGGAGCATGGGCATCCTCAACGCGGGATTGAATGGGACGAACAGTGTGCGGACGCGTATGAGGGATGTCCTGCCATAACCCCGGCGTTTCGGCCAAGATATCGCTATCAGGAGGGTTGCTGCAGAGGTGAGAGCCAGCTGACCACCTCGGTACTCCTTTCGCAGTCTCACTAAACCACTCTTCAGTTCAAGAGAGTCGAGAACCGATAGTAAGTGCCGTCAAGGCGATGACCGGGAAGTTCCGGCGCCCATTGGTGCGAGAAGGCGCTTTGGGCCGCTGGGAGAGGCCGAAGATGCGCTGACCAGGGCTGCTTCGGGCCAAGCGTCGGGCAGTATTTTTCAGAAGAGGAAAGCCCAGCTTTCAGGTGTTTGCGAGCGCCCGCCGTACCGTGCTCAAAAGCGCTTGCCGATCGTAAATGTGCCGTAGACCGGCACTTGATCCTGTCCCTCGAACTCGCGCGAGCGGTGGTATCGCGCCAGTGCGAACCGCCAGCTGCCGCGGGTCACCGCGATGCCGTAGCCGATGTCGGCGACGAGCGTTCTCTTGTCGACGCTGTGGCTGGACTTGAAGCTGTTGCCGTCCAGGGTGATGTCGTGCAGGACCCAACGCGCATCGGCCGCTACGAAGAGGTGGCCGTTCCAGCCACGGCCGGCGACCGCACGCACCGGCGAGGTGTTTTCGCCGGCCGGGCGCAAGGGGGCGGTGCCGAAGTCGTCGGGAAGGCGGATCCCGAAACGCCATTCGCCGCCGACGTTGGCGTAGGTGGCGAAGTTGCCCAGGCTCGCCCCCCAGTGGCGAGTGAGATCCCAGCCCCACGCGCCGTCGCCATCGTGCCGGTGCAGCCGCTTGCGGCGCTCGTGGATCAGCTGTAGCACCGGTTCGTCGCGCAGTTGATGATCCCAGCCATCGAATCGATCGGCACCGATCACGCCGTGCCACCAGTTCTGAACCTGTTCCCCGTGCGCCGACGGGCCGACCATGCCGATCCGGAGTTGCGTCGTGCGCAGCTGCTCGCCCTTGCGTGCGTTGTAACCCAGGCTCAGCAGCAGCGCGGCGGCGTAGGGACGATCGTCGGCGATCAGGTTCGTTCGCGCCCTGTCGGTCGGCGTGTACAGCAACTGGCCGAAGCCGGCGATCATGTTCTGCTCGTCGAAGCCGTCGGGCTGCAGCCATGCCAGGTAGCGATTCAGGCGGCGGGCAGGGCGGGGCAGGCAGGGGTCGTCGGTGTAGTTGGCCAGGTTGGGGGACACCATGCTGACCAGGAAGCCGTTGGAATAGCCCTGGTCCTGTCCCATGCCGCCGAACATGTCGTTGTCGATGCGCAGGTTGACGGTGGCGTGCGTGCCCAGACGGGTCGTATCGGATCTACAGACGTCGCCCGCGTGCGCGGATGTCGCCAGGGCCATCGAGAGCCAGCACAGCATGCCGGCGATGGTGCCGCGGCGAAGCGCGTTCAGAGGCGAACCTTGTCGAAGATCACCAGCAGCGCCATGAGGCCGGCCAATATCACCACCAGTACGCCTCCCCAGCCGGCATCGATGCCGCCGCGCTTGCGGAAGATCAGGTTCAGCAGCCACACCGCGATGATCGGAACCAGCAGCACCACCAGCAGCAGTTTCCAGACCGAAGCATCCAGTCCAAGCAACATTGTCGTCCTCCAGTGCCGTTGTCCCAGCCGTCATGCGGCGGTCCGGCGATTGAGCTTCGCGCGCGCCTCGAGTGCGGCGACCCATTCCTCGTTGGTCGGCTCCACCGCCACCAGCACGCGGCTGTCGCCGGACGAGATGACCGCGGCATTCGCGGCATTCGCGTCCGGCTCGGGCCGAATGCCGAGGAAGCCCAAGCCGGCGCAGACCCGTCCGCGGATGAAATCGTTGTGCTCGCCAACGCCGGCGGTGAACGCCAGCATGTCCAGGCCGTCCAGCACCGCGGCGAGTGCGCCGATCTCGCGCACGATGCGGCGCACGTAGAGATCGAGCGCCAGGCGTGCGCGTTCCCCGGCTTCGCCTTCGTCCTGTTCGTGCTGCACGATCACGCGGGGTTCGGAGGAGATGCCGGAGATCCCGAGCAGGCCGGAGCGTCGATACAGCACCTGGCCGACCTCCTCCGGCGATAGCTTCTGGACCTCCAGCAGGTACAGCAGCGCGCCGGGATCGAGTGCGCCGGTGCGGGTGCCCATCATCAGGCCGTCGAGGGCGGAGAAGCCCATCGTGGTCGCCACGCTTTCCAGGTTGCGCATCGCGCACAGGCTGGCGCCGCTGCCGAGATGGGCGACGATGGTGCGCCCGCGCGCGGCGTCGCCGTGACGTTCGGCCAGCGCGGTCGCCATGTACGCGTACGACAGGCCATGGAAGCCGTAGCGGCGCAGGCCGTGCTGCCAGGCCGCGTAGGGCAGCGGCAGGAGCCGTTCGACCTTCGGGATCGTGTGGTGGAAGCCGGTATCGAAGCAGGCGACCTGCGGGATGTCCGGGCGATCGCGCAGCAGGATCTCGATGGCCTCCAGTGCGAAAGGCTGGTGCAGCGGCGCCAGGGGCACGTAGCTCCTGAGGTCGTCCAGCACTTCCTGGTCGACCTGCACGGACTGGGAATACTTGCTGCCGCCGTGGACCACGCGGTGCGCGACGGCGGCGACGCGGCGTCCTTCCATGCGCGCCGCCAGGCGTTTGCGGATCACCCGCAGGGCGCCGCGATAGGGGTGCTCGGGGTCGAGCTCGATCGGGAACGGCGCGACGCCGGTTTCGCCGAAATCGGGGTTCGGCCCGCCGATGCCCTGCACCTTGCCATTCCACAGCGGCTTGCGCGGCAAGGGGTCGGCCGCGGCGTCGAACACGGCGAACTTGATGCTGGACGATCCGCAGTTCAGCACCAGGATCAGTCCGTCGGTCGTGATGGCGGGCATCTGGGGCGACTCCTGCAGCGTGGGTCAGCGCGCGGTGTAGCCGCCGTCGGCGACCAGCGTGGCGCCGGTGATGAAGCTGGCGCCGTCGGAGAGCAGGAAGGCGATGGCGTGGGCGATTTCCTCGGGCTTGCCGAGCCGGCCGATCGGGTGCAGGCCGACTGCCGCCGCGCGCGCTTCGGCGTCGAGGTTGGCGAGGATCGGCGTCTCCACGTAGCCGGGGTGGATCGAGTTGATGCGGATGCCCTGGGCCGAGTGGGCCAGCGCCGCGGACCGGGTCAGTCCGGTGACCCCGTGCTTGGAGGCGACGTAGGCCGGGTTGCCGGCGTCGCCGACCAGCCCGAGGATGGAGGACATGTTGACGATGGCGCCGCCGCCGGCGGCGCGGATGGCCGGGATCTGGTAGCGCAGGCCGTACGCCACGCCGCTGAGGTTGACGTCGATGACGCGCTGCCAGGCCTCCCGCGACAGTTCGCCGGCGGGACCGGAATCGCCGCCGATGCCGGCATTGTTCACGGCGAAATGCAGCCCGCCGAATGTCTCGACCGCGCAGTCCACTGCCGTCTTCACCGCATCGGGATCGGAGACGTTGGCGATATTGCCCACCGCGCGTCCGCCGGCCGCCACGATCGCGGCGACGACGCGATCCACCGCGTCGGCCTGCACGTCCGAGACGACCACGGAGAGCCCGTTGCGGGCCAGCAGGTGGGCGGTGGCCTCGCCGATGCCGGAGGCGGCGCCGGTCACCAGGGCGGACCGGCCGGGGAACGAATACTTCATGGGGCTTCTCCTTCAGTGGAATGCATGTGACGTGCTAGCCTTGGCTGTCACGGCGGCGATTTGCGGTAGTGGTGTGCCAGCATCATTCCGATCGCGCAGGAGGCGATGCGCGACTGGCGGTTGTCGGCGCGGCTGGTCAGGATGACCGGGACCCGTGCACCCAGCACGATGCCGGCGCTGGCCGCGTTGCTCAGGTAGATCAGCTGCTTGGCCAGCATGTTGCCGCTTTCCAGGTCCGGCACCACCAGGATGTCGGCCTGGCCGGCCACTGGCGAGACGATGCCCTTGGTCTGCGCCGCGGCCAGGGAAACCGCGTTGTCGAAGGCCAGCGGCCCGTCCACCACGCCGCCGCTGATCTGCCCGCGGTCGGCCATCTTGCACAGGGCCGCCGCGTCCAGGGTGGCCGGCATGGCCGGGTTGACGGTCTCCACCGCGGCCAGGATCGCCACCTTGGGCTGTTCGATGCCGATGGTGGTGGCCAGGTCGATGGCATTGCGGACGATGTCGGCCTTCTGTTCCAGGTCCGGGGCGATGTTGATGGCCGCATCGGTGACGATGAACGGCCGCGGGTAGTGCGGGGTCTGCAGGACGAAACAGTGGCTGATGCGGCGCTTGGTGCGCAGGCCCGCGGCGGTGGCCACCACCGCGCCCATCACCTCGTCGGTGTGCAGGCTGCCCTTCATCAGCGCCTCCACTTCGCCGCGTCCGGCCATGGCGGCGGCCTGCTCGGCAGCGGCATGGCTGTGCGGCACGTCGACGATGCGCAGCTGGCCCAGGTCCAGGCCGGCCTGGCGGGCCACGTCCTCCAGCCTGGCGCGCGGGGCAAACAGCACCGGTTCGATCAGGCCTTCATCGCGCGCCTCCAGCGCGGCCGACAGGCTGACCTGGTCGCAGGGGTGCACGACCCCGACCTTGATCGCGCCCAGGGCGGCGACATGGGCCACCAGCTTGCGCAGGCCCTGGTCGGCTGCCGCCGTGCCGGTCTGCAGGCCGGGGAACACGGTCCGCGTGGCGCTCACGTGTTTGCTGGCCGGCTGGACCTGCAACTGGCCCTGGATGCACAGGCCGCCGTCCTGGCCGGTGCCGGTGCAGGCCAGGGTCACCGTGCCGGTGGCCGCGTCCAATGCGGTGACGGTGACCTGGGTGGTCAGGCGCATGCCGGCCTGCAAGGGCGCCACAAACTGCAGGTCCAGGGCCACGCAGCGGGTGCCGGGCCCAGGCAGCTGGGTATCGACCAGGGCAGCGAGCAGGGTGCCGGCCCACATCTGCCGGGCCAGGGCGAAGCCGGTATCGTCGCCGTCACGGGAGGCGCCGGTGGCCAGGGCGGCCAGCAGCGCCAGGTCGGCGTCGGCCAGCACCCGCTCGGTGCTGGCGCTGTCGCCCGGGGCGATCTCGGCGAACACTTTGCTGCGCAGGACGAAGGGCGTGTCAGTGGCGGGCGTGAGGGCGTCGGAAGGGCTCATGTCGGGCCGGCACCAGGCAGGGAGGTGGCGATCATCATGGCGCGCGCCTGCCGCGCTTGCGTGGGCCTGGCCTGGCCGGGGCGGCAGGTGCCGCCTTGGTGGCCAGCGCGGTCTTGGCCGTGGCACGGCGGGCGGCGGGCTTGGCCGTGCTGCCGGCGGTCTTGGCCGGGCGGGCTGCGGTGGCTCCGGGCTTGGGCCGCGGTGTGGTCTTGCCCTTCTTGGTCGGTGCGGGAGAGCCGAACAGGCCCAGCATGCGTTCCAGGCCGCGACGTTCCTCGGCGGTGAGGCTGGAAGACGTGGACACCACCTCGGTGATGGCCTGGACCGCCTGCTGGATCAGGGCCGGGTCGCAATGGCACAGCAGGTCCGGGATGGCCGCGACACTGGCCTCGATGTCGCGCCGCATCAGCAGGCCCTGCTGGCGGGTGAGCACGCGGAAGGACTGCCAGGCCTGGCGCGTGTCCAGGTAGGGCATGACGATCTGCCAGGCATGGCGGAAGTGGCGCTCGTCGGCCTCGCCGCGTGCCCAGAAGATATAGAACAGCGCGCGGATGACCGCCTCGGCCAGGCCGCCCTGGCGCACGGCGGCATCCAGCTGGGCCATCTGCGCGGCCAGGTAGGCGCGGTGCTCGGGCGAGTCGCCCGGATGCGGCCGCGCCGGGGCCGGCTCGCGCACGCTCTGGCCGGCCAGGGCCTGCATGGCCGGGGTGCCGTAGAGCGTGTCGAAGGCCATGGCATAGATGGCATCGCGGTGGTCGCGGTAGTGGTCCAGCAGCCCCACCAGCGCCTCGGAGAACGCCGCCTGCACCTGCAGGAACGGGTTGTCCGCGGCGACCGGCTGGCGGCCCTGGCGGACCTGCTCGGCGGTGGACTGCACCAGCGCGGCCAGCGGGTGGCGGTCCGACCACCATTCATAGCCCATGCGCAGCGGGTGGAAGGCCTGCATCAGCCGCGCCCCGGCCGGGGTGGACACAGCCTGCACCCAGGGCTGGAGCATGTTGCGGTACAGCGCCAGGTTGATCTCGGAGATGCGCGCGGAGGCGGCAAAGCGGCGGTCGCTGTCCGGGTCCGGGGCGACGATGGCGCGGACCTCCTCGATCCCGCTGCGCCGGATGGTCATCAGGTATTCGTGGTCGGTGAGCTGGTCGGCGGGCACCCCGGCTGGGCGGTCGAGCACCTCGGCCCGGTAGATGCCCGCGGGAATCAGGTCGATCAGGTCGATGTTGGCGGCGAACTCGCGGTGTTCCTTGCGCCCCACCGCACCGGACACGAAGATGCCCAGGTGGCCGATGCTGTCGTGGGTGGCAAACACGATGGTCTGGTCATGGCCGGCGATGTCGCCATCGTCGCGGTACAGGTCGGTGATCCAGCCCAGCGCCTGCCCGGGGGGGGTGATATTGTCGCCGTAGGAGCAGAACACCACGATGGGCGAACGGATGTTGCGCAGGTCGATGCGCACCCCGTCGCTGGTGGACAGCTGCGCGCTGGAGAGCCGGTTGCCGATGAACAAGTTGTCCACGATGTACTGCATCTCGGCGCCTTCCATGAAGACATGGCCGCCCCAGTACTTCTCGAAGCCCAGGTAGCGCGGGCCTTCGGTGTCGACATTGGCATAGACGTTGTACTGCTTGGTCCACAGCGTGTTGGCCGGGTCCAGGTTCTCGAAGTTCTGCACCAGCCATGCACCATCGAAGCGGCCGGCGCCGACATCGGAGGTCAGTGCGGTCATCCAGCTGCCGCCCATCAGGCCGCCGGCATAGCGCATGGGGTTGTCGCCGGCCCAGTAGGACACCGGTGCGCCGGCAACGATGATCGGCCCGAACAGCTCGGGCCACACCGCGGCGGTCATCAGGATCTGCCAGCCGGCCTGGCAATTGCCGATCACCACCGGCTTGCCGATGGCCTGCGGGTGCAGCTCGCTCACCCGGCGCACAAAGGCGGCCTCGGCACGCATGACGTCTTCCACCGTCTGCCCATGCACCGGGTCGGGCAGGAAACCGATGAAATAGCAGGGATGCCCGGCCTTGAGCGCCGCGCCGATCTCGCTGTCGGGCTTGAAACCGCCGATGCCCGGGCCGTGCCCGGCGCGCGGGTCCACCACGATGAAGGGGCGCCGGGTCGGGTCGGTGGCCGTGCCTTCGGGTGCATGGATGCGCACCAGCCAGTAGTTCACCGGCCGCGGCAGGTCCTGCCCGGACATCACCGGTTCGGACGCGAAGTCCAGCACCGTGGGCACCTGTTCCTCCAGATGGCTGCGGTACTGGTTGCCGCGCTGGCGGCGGATGTCGGCGTAGAGCACGCCGCGCTGCCAGGCATCGGCCAGGTAGCCGGTCCAGGCATCGCCCAGGGCCATGGGCTGGGAGACCCAGTGCGTCCAGTCCGGGAAAGACGCAGGGGCGGTGTCGTGCTCACTCATGGTGCAATCCTCAGCGTTCGATGGCGATGGCCACGCCCTGGCCACCGCCGATGCACAGCGTGGCAAGGCCCTTGTGGACATCCCGGCGGGCCATCTCGTGCAGCAGGGTGACCAGGATGCGCGCGCCGGAGGCGCCGATGGGGTGGCCCAGGGCGATGGCACCGCCGTTGACGTTGACCCGCGCCGGGTCCCAGTCCAGTTCCCTGGCCACCGCCAGCGATTGCGCGGCAAAGGCCTCGTTGGCTTCGATCAGGTCCACTTCACCCAGGGTCCAGCCGGTCTTCTCCAGTACCTTGGCGGTGGCCGGCACCGGGCCCAGGCCCATGAATGCCGGGTCCACGCCGGCGCTGGACCAGGCCCGGATCCAGCCCAGCACGGGCAGCCCCAGCGCCTTGGCCCGGTCCGCGCTGGCCAGCAGCAGCACCGCCGCCCCGTCGTTGATGGTGGAGGCATTGCCGGCGGTGACCGTGCCATCGGTCTTGAAGGCCGGGCGCAACTTGGCCAGTGCCTGCACGGTGGTGCCCGCGCGCGGCTGCTCATCGGTGGCGAACACCACCGCGTCGCCCTTGCGCTGCGGGATCTCGATCGGCGTGATCTCGTCGCGGAAGCGGCCGGTGGCGATCGCATTGATCGCCTTCTCCTGCGAGGCGGCGGCGAACGTGTCCTGCGCCTCGCGGGTGATGCCGTAGCGCTCGGCCAGGTTCTCGGCGGTGATGCCCATGTGATAGTCGTGGAAGGCGTCGGTCAGGCCGTCGCGGATCAGGCTGTCCTCCAGCTGGGCGTGACCCAGGCGCAGGCCGGTGCGCGCTCTGGGCAGCACGTAGGGCGCCAGGCTCATGCTCTCCTGGCCGCCGGCGAGCACCAGGTCGGCGTCGCCCAGCGCGATCGCCTGCGCGGCCAGGTGCACGGCCTTGAGGCCGGAGCCGCACAGCTTGTTGATCGTCATCGACGGCACTTCGTACGGCAGACCGGCCTGCACCGCCGCCTGCCGGGCCGGGTTCTGGCCGCCGCCGGCGGTGAGGATCTGGCCGAGGATCACCTCGTCGATCTGCTCGGGCGGCACGCCGGTGTCCTTCAGGATCGCCCGGATCAGGTGGGCGCCCAGGGCGTGAGCGGGCAGGGTGGCCAAGCCGCCCTGGAAGGCGCCGATGGCGGTGCGGGTGGCGGCGAGGATGGCGATGTCGCGCATGGGGGCCTCGAATGGGGTGGAAGGGAAATGAGGAGTGCTGGATCGGGTGAACGCGGCGCCCGCGCGGTCAGCGCATGTGCTGGCCGCCGTTCATCGACAGGTTGCTGCCGGTCAGGAAGCCGGCCGCCTCGCTGGCGATGAAGCCGACCAGCGCGGCGATCTCCTCCGGGCGGCCGAGCCGGCCGACCGGAATCCCGGCGATGATCTGGTTGCGCACCTCCTCGGGCACCGCCATCACCATCTGCGTGGCCAGGTAGCCCGGCGAGACGGTATTGACGGTCACTCCCTTGCGCGCGACTTCCTGCGCCAGCGCCTTGGTGAAGCCGTGGATGCCGGCCTTGGCCGCCGAGTAGTTGGTCTGTCCGAACTGGCCCTTGTCGCCGTTGATCGAGGAGATGTTGACGATCCGGCCCCAGCCGCGCTCGAGCATGCCGTCGATGAACGGCTTGGTGACGTTGAACATCGAGTCCAGGTTGACGCGCAGCACCGCGTCCCAGTGCTCCTTGCTGAGCTTGCGGAAGCTGGCGTCGCGGGTGATGCCGGCGTTGTTGACCAGGATATCCACGGCATGGCCGTCGCCGGCGATGCGCTCGGCCATGCGCCGGCACGAGTCCCAGTCCGCCACGTCCACGTGGTAGGGCGCGAAGGTGTAGCCGGCATCGGCTTCCTTCCGCAGCCAGGTGGATGCGGCCTCGTCGCTGCGCGAGTGCGTCACCAGCACGGTGTGGCCGGCATCGTGCAAGGCCCGGGCGATGGCCTCGCCCAGCCCTCCCATGCCGCCGGTCACCAGCGCGGTGCGCTGCGGCGTCGGCTTCGTCATTTGCGCCTCCCCGCCGTCGCCTTCTTCGCTGGCGCCGCGTCGCCGGCGGCGGGTTTCGGAAGGAACTGCTCCCACGGCTTGAAGAGTTCGGCCCAGGGGGCAGCGCCCGGAGGCAGGGCCAAGGCGGTGTTGCCCAGCGCCTGGACGGTCTCCTTCTGCCAGGCCTTCACCGCTTCCTGCAGGCCGCGGGCGAAGTCGGTCTGCGCGGTGACGGCGATCTGCGCCACGGCCTGGCTGTCGCCGAAGCGTTGCTGCAGCTGGCGCCAGAACGATTCGGCCGGCAGGGTCGCGAGTTTCTGCCAGTCCTCGGCGGTCAACAGCGCCTCGGCTTCAGCATTGCTCTCGACGATGCCGTCGTTGACCAGGCGATAGCCGTAGTCGATCCATTGCCTGCCGCTTTCCTGGAACAGCCTGCCGAGCTTGACCTGCAGTCCCAGGTTCGCCTTGTACAGGTTCAACGGCAGTTTGCTGATGTCGCTCATGTTGGATTTCCTCGCTATTGGGTAAGGGGCAATGGCATCCATGCCGACGATCCATCAGGTCATCTGGCTGATGGTCTTGCGGAAGCGAGACAGCGACAGCGCGAACAGCACGGCGCCGATCACCGCCAGCCAGAGGAAGGGTTTCCAGACCACGTCGATGCCGGCGCCGCGATACAGGATCGCCTGGCCGACTTCGACGAAATGGGTGGTGGGTGCGACCAGCATGAGGTTCTGCACCAGTTCGGGCATGCTCTCGCGCGGCGTGCTGCCGCCGGAGAGCAGCTGCAGCGGCAGCAGCGTGAGCATCATCAGCATGCCGAACTGCGGCATGTTGCGCGCCAGGGTCGCCAGGAAGATGCCCATCGAGGTGGTCGCGAACAGGCATAGCGCCGCGCCGGCGAAGAACAGCGGTAGCGAGCCCTCGATCGGCACTCCGATCAGTCCGCGCACCACGACGTTCACCGACAGTGCCGATGCCACCAGCACCACCAGTCCCATCGACCAGACCTTGGACAGCATGATCTCGGTGGGGGTGACCGGCATCACCAGCAGGTGCTCGATGGTGCCGTGCTCGCGCTCGCGGATCAGCGCCGCGCCGGTGAGCACGATCGACAGCATGGTGATGTAGTTGATGATCTGCATCAGGCCGCCGAACCAGCTCTTGTCCAGCGCCGGGTTGAAGCGCGCCCGCAGCGCCAGGTCCACCGGCGGCGCCGAACCGCCGCGCTGGCGCTGGACGAATTCGTTGACCTCGCCGAGCACGATCTGCTGCACCGCGCCGCTGCCGGCGAAGGCCTGGCTCATGCGGGTGGCGTCGACGTTGAGCTGCAGTTCGGGGGACCGTCCGGCCAGCACGTCGCGCTGGAACCCCTGCGGGATGTACAGGGCGAAGGTGTGGCGGCCCTCGTCCATGCCCGGATCCATCCCGGACATCGGGATCATCTCCGGCACGATGAACTGCGGCGGGTAGAACGCGCTGACGATGTGCCGGGACAGCGGCGAGTCGTCCTCGTCGACGATCGCGATCGGGGTCTTGTGCAGGGTCTCGGGCATCGCCGTGGCGGCCATGTAGACCGCGCCGGTGAACACGTAGACGATCAGTACCAGCATCATCGGGTCGCGCCACAGGCTCCACAGCTCCTTGACGCCGAGCCGGTAGATGTTGGCGAGGTGGCGGGCCTTCATCTCAGCGCTCCTGCTTGCGCAGCAGCGCGATGGAGATGCCCAGGATGACCGGCACCGACAGCAGCATCGCCCAGAACGCGCCGGTCAGGTCGGCGAACCCCAGCGCCTTGCTGAACACGCCGCGGCTGATGGTGACCATGTGGGTGGCCGGATAGACCTGGCCGATCAGCCTGCCGGCGCCCTCGAGCGAGGACACCGGATCGATCAGGCCGGAGAACTGGGTGGCCGGCAGGATCGTGCCGACCATCGCGATGAACATCGCCGCGATCTGGCTCCGGGTCACCGAGGACGCCAGCAGGCCCATGCCGGTGGAAGCGAAGCTGAAGACCAGCGCCGCCAGCGCGAGCGTGAGGAAGCTGCCGGTGACCGGCACGCCGAACACCGTGACCCCCAGCAAGCTCATCAACAGGAAGTTGATCATCGCCAGGCCCACGTACGGCAGCTGCTTGCCGAGCAGGAACTCGGTACGGGTGACCGGGGTGACGTAGAAGTTGTTGATCGAGCCGGTTTCCTTCTCGCGCACCACGGCCAGCGCGGTCAGCATCGCCGGCAGCAGCAACAGCAGCAGCGGGACGACCGCGGGCACCATCGCCGGCAGGCTCCTGACGTCGGGGTTGTAGCGGAACCGGGTCTGCACGTTGGCGCCGGCCGGCAGCGTGCCGACGCGATCGGCGGCCTGCGCGGCCAGCCAGTGCTGGTGCATGCCCTGTACGTAGCCCTGTGCGGTCTCCGCGCGCATCGGCATGGCGCCATCGACCCAGGCGCCGATCTCCACCTGGCGCCCGGCCAGCGCGTCGCGCATGAAGCCGTGAGGGATCTCGATCGCCAGCGACAGCTCGCCGCTGCGCATGCGCCGGTCCAGGTCCTCGTAGTCGACGATCGCCGGGCGTTCGATGAAGTAGCGCGAGCCCGACAGCTGCAGCGCGTAGTCGCGGCTGAGCGTGGTCTGGTCGCGGTCGAGCACCGCGAAGCGCAGGTCCTCGACGTCCATGCTGATGCCGAAGCCGATCACGAACATCAGCAGGATCGAGCCGCCCAGGGCCAGGGTCGCCCGGACCGGGTCGCGTCGCAGTTCCAGCGCCTCGCGCCACAGGTAGGCGACCATGCGCTGCAGGCTGAACGGGCGGCGTTTGTCGTGGACGGCGGCGTGCCCGCTGGCTTCCGCCGGTGTGGGCACGGTCGTGTCCCCGTCTTCTTCATCCCCGGCAGGCGCGTCGCCACCGGCTTCGATCAGGTAGCCGATGAAGGCGTCCTCCAGCGTCCTGGCGCCGCGTTTCTCCACCAGCCTAGCCGGCGCGTCGCTGTCGAGTACCTTGCCGGCGTGCATCATCGACATGCGATCGCAGCGCTCGGCCTCGTTCATGAAGTGGGTGGAGATGAAGATGGTGACCTTGTCGCGCCGCGACAGCTCCACCAGCAGACGCCAGAACGCGTCGCGCGCCACCGGATCCACGCCCGAAGTCGGCTCGTCCAGGATCAGCAGCTCGGGCCGGTGCACCATCGCCACCGCCAGCGAGAGCCGCTGGCGCACGCCCAGCGGCAGGCTCTCGGGCAGGCTGTCCAGCGCCTCGTGCAGGCCGAAGCGCCCGACCATCTCGTCCACGCGGGCGGGAATTTCGGCGTCCGGCACATTGAACAGCTGCGCGTGCAGTACCAGGTTCTGGCGCACGGTCAGTTCGCCGTACAGCGAGAACGCCTGCGACATGTAGCCCACGCGCCTGCGGGTATCGATGTCCTTCGGGTCGACCTCGTGGCCGAACAGCCAGGCCTGTCCCTCGCTGGCCGGCAGCAGGCCGGTCAGCATCTTCATCGTGGTGCTCTTGCCGCAGCCGTTGGAGCCGAGGAAGCCGAAGATCTCGCCACGGCGGATGCGAAAGGTCACGCTGGCCACGGCGACGAAATCGCCGAAGCGCATGGTCAGGTCCTTCGCCTCGATGGCGATGTCGTCCGCGTCGGCCTCCAGCGGCGGGATCACGACCTCGGCATGCTCGCGGGTCTTCTCCTCCGGCAGCAGGCGGAGAAACGCCGCCTCCAGCGAATCGGTGCCCGTGCGTTCGAGCAGCTCCACGGGGGTGCCGGTGGCCAGCACCTGGCCCTCGTCCATCGCCACAAGCCAGGCGAAGCGCTGGGCTTCGTCCATGTAGGCGGTGGCGACGATCACGCTCATGCCCGGGCGCTGGCCGCGGATGCGGTCGATCAGGTCCCAGAACTGCGCGCGCGCCAGCGGGTCGACGCCGGTGGTCGGCTCGTCCAGGATCAGCAGGTCCGGATCGTGGATCAGCGCGCAGCACAGGCCGAGCTTCTGCTTCATGCCGCCGGACAGCTTGCCGGCCGGGCGCGACAGGAACGGATGCAGGCCGGTCGCCTGGGTGAGCTCGTCGATGCGGCGGCGGCGCTCGTCGGCGCCGTGGCCGAACAGGCGCGCGAAGAACTGCAGGTTCTCCTCCACCGAGAGCGTGGGATACAGGTTCCTGCCCAGGCCCTGCGGCATGTAGGCGATCTGCGGGCAGACCCGGTTGCGGTGCGCGCGTTCGCGCATGTCGCCGCCGAGCACCTCGACCGTGCCTTCCTGGATGATGCGCGCGCCGGCCACCAGCGACAGCAGGCTGGACTTGCCGACGCCGTCCGGGCCGATCATGCCGACCATGCGGCCGGCCGGGATCTCCAGGTCGATGCCGGCCAGCGCCTCGATCTTGCCGTAGTGCAGGCGCACGCCGGAAAGGCGCACTACCGGCTGGGCTGCGGAGGGGGGGAGAGACATGGAGTCAGTCCGCGGCCGGCGCCTGCAGCGCCGGGGAGATCGCCAGCGAGGCCGGCCACTCGGCGTTTGGATCGAACTTCAGCCAGGCCATGCCCGGCACGCCGGTCTTGACCTGGTCGAGGTGGCGCTGGAGCAGCTCCGGCGGGATCTGCGCGCGCACCCGGAACATCAGCTTCTGCCGCTCGCTCTCGGTCTCCACGGTCTTGGGCGTGAACTGCGCCTGGCTGGCGATGAAGGAGACCGAGGCCGGGATCACGAAGTCAGGCGCAGCGTCGAGCACGATCCGCACCTCGCTGCCCAGCGCGATGCGCCCGGCCACGGTCTCGGGCACGAAGAAGGTCATGTAGACATCGGACAGGTCGAGCAGGTTGAGCACGCGTCCGCCGCCGCCCAGCACTTCGCCCGGCTGGGCCACGCGCACCTGCACGCGGCCGTCGCGCGGGGCCTTGAGCGTGCTGTCGGCCAGGTCGGCGTCGATCCGCGCCACCGTGGCCGCCGCCGCGTCCACGCTCGAACGTGCCCCCACCACCTGTGCCTTCGCAGCCGCTATCGCCGCTTCGGCGGCGGCCACCTGGGCGCGGGTCGCGGCCAGCGCGGCTTCGGCGCCACGGACGCGGGCGCGGTCGTCGTCCAGCTCCTGTCCCGAGGCGGCGCCTTCGGCGGACAGCGTTTCGGAGCGGGTCAGGCGCCGCTTGGCCGCATCCAGTTCGGCTTCGCGCTGGGCCACCAGCGCCCGCGCCGCGGCCGCATCGCTTTCGCGCAGGCTGACCTGAGCCTCGGCGGCGGTGGCCGCGTGTTCGGCTTGCCGGCGCCTGGCCTCGGCCTCGGTCCTCTGCGCGTCCAGGGTGTCGATCTGCATCCTGGCCACCGGCTGGCCGGCTTCCACGAAGTCGCCTTCGCGCACGAGGATCTCCTCGATCCGGCCGGGCAGCTTGGTGGCGACGTCGATTTCGGTGGCTTCGATGCGGCCGTTGCTGCCGACGAAGCCCTCGCCGGGACCGGCGTCGGACAGGCGGCTCCAGGCCCACCAGGCCAGCAGCGCGATACCGGCGGCAATCAGCGCGGGCAGGAGCTTTTTCTTCAGGGAGGGCGACATGGCCATGGGCGGGTTCCGGATCGGTCAGTAGGTGGAAACGGGGGGAACGGTGGCCTGCGAGCTGCCGCCCAGCGCCGCGTACAGGGCGACCTGACTTGACAGCAGTGCGCGCCGCGCCTGCACCAGCTGCTGCTCGGCGGCGAGCAGGGCACGCTGCGCGTCCAGCACTTCCAGGTAGGTCGCCGAGCCGGCGTCGTAGCGCAGCTGCGCCAGCCGCGCCCGTTCGCTGGCCGCGTCCAGGGCGATCCGCTGCACGTCGCGCTGTTCGGCCAGCCAGCGGCACGCGGCCAGGGCATCGACGACTTCGCGGAAAGCCGTCTGCACGCTCTTTTCGTACTCGGCCACGCGGATGTCGTGGCGAACCTCGCTCAGCGCGAGGTTCGCGCGCCGCCGGCCACCGTCGAAAATCGGCAGCGACAGCACCGGTACGAACGTCCACGCCCGGCTGCCGGAGTCGAACAGGCCGTCGAGCTCGGCGCTGGCGCTGCCCCAACTGCCGGTCAGGGCGATGCGCGGGAAGAACGCAGCGCGTGCTGCGCCGACGTCGGCGCCTGCCGCGCGCAGGAGGTGCTCGGCGGCGGCAATGTCCGGACGCGAGGCGAGCAGGTCGGAGGGCAGGCCGGGCGCCAGCTCGGCCAGCACGAGGGTTTCGTCGAAGGGAGCGGCCTCCGGCAACGGTCCCGGGTGGGCGCCGAGCAGTTGCCCCAGTGCATGCAACTGGTTGGCGCGCGCCAGCTCCAGCTGCGCGAGCAGGGCCTGCGCCTGGGTCAGCAGGGTCTGGACCTGGGTCAGCTCCAGCCTGGAGGTCGCGCCGACGTCATGGCGGCGGCCGAAGATGCGGTACGACTCCTCGTGGGCCTCGACCGTCCGACGCGCCAGCATCACCCGCTCGTCCAGTTCGCGCAGGCCGAGATAGCCGTCGGCGACCTGGCCAATCAGCGCCAGTTCGACTGCCCGGGCGCCGGCCTCGGTGGCCAGCCAGCGCTGCAGGGCCGATGCCTTGAGGCTGCGCACGCGGCCCCACAGATCGAGTTCCCAACTGCTCAGGCCGACTTCGGCGCGGTATTCGCCCGCGACCACGGACGCGCCGCTCACATTGAGGTCGCCCGGCACCCGCGCTCGGGCGCCCTGCGCGCCGATGCCAATCGCGGGGAACTGGTCGGCGCGCTGGATGCGGAACGCGGCGCGGGCCTCTTCCGCGCGCAGCGCAGCCACGCGCAGGTCGCGGTTGTTGGCCAGGGCGGTCTCGATCAGGCGCTGCAGGACGGGGTCGCGGAAGTAGGTCTGCCAAGAGAGGTCGGCGGCATGGGCGCCCGACGTATCTGCCGCGACGTAACCGAGCCAGTCGCCGGGAACGGGCGGCGGCGGCGTCGCGTGGGGGGGCGCCATCGATGCGCAGCCGGCCAGGGCCGCGAGCGCCGCGGTCGCGGCGACGTGGCGAAGGGTGCGGGGGGGAGGGGAGGGCGTCATCGTGGGGCGGGGTCTAGTTGAGGATGTGATGGCCACCGTCCACGTACAGCGTGGATCCGGTGATGGCGCGCGCGCCGTCGCTGGCGAGGAAGGCGCACAACGGGCCGACGTCGTCGATGCTCAGCGCCCGGCGCAGCGGCGAGCGGGCCGCGCTGTCGGCCATCAGGGCGTCGAGGTCGCTCAATCCGGAGGCGGCGCGGGTCGGAATGGGGCCGGGGGAGACGGCGTTGACGCGGATGCCCGCGGGGCCGAGTTCGGCGGCGAGATAGCGCGTGGCCGATTCCAGCGCGGCCTTGACCGGCCCCATGATCCCGTAGTTCGGGACCACCTCGGTGCCGCCCAGATAGCTCATGGTGATCAGACTGCCGCCGTTGGACATGAGCGGCTCGGCCAGTCGCGCCAAGCGCAGAAAGGAGTGGCAGGAGACGTCCATCGCCAGCCCGAAACCCTCGCGCGAACTGTCGACCACGCGACCAAGCAGGTCCGCCCTCGGCGCGAAGGCGATGGAGTGGAGCACGAAGTCCAGGCGGCCCCACCGCCGCGCGACCTCCTCGAACAGCGCCTGCATCTGGCCGTCGTCCAGGACGTCGAGCGGCCGGCGGATCTCCACGTCCAGGGCGTCGAGCAGGGGTTCGACGTGGGGACGGGACCTGTCGGAGTGCCAGGTGCCCCCGAGGGTCGCGCCGGCGATGTCGAACGCCTTGGCGCAGGCCCAGGCGATGCTGCGCTGGTTGGCGATGCCGATGACGAGCCCCTTCTTGCCGGCGAGGATGCCCACGTCATTTCTCCAAGACGTAGCGGCCCGGCGCGTCGCCGACGGGTCGGTAGCCCTTGCGCGGCGCGCCGAGCGGCGGTGGGGCGACGGGGTCTCCGGACCGTGCGCGCAGCCAGGCGGCCCAGGCCGGCCACCACGAGCCGTCCCGCGATGGCGTGGCCTCGGACCACGGGTCGGGCGGGACGTAGTTGCCGCCGGCCGGCCGCGTGGCGACGCGGAAGCTGCGCCGCGGCCGTCCCGGCTCGCTGACGATGCCGGCGTTGTGGCCGCCGCTGGTCAGCACGAAGGTGATCTCGGTCGGCGTGAGGTAGTGCAGCTTGTGGACTGAGCGCCAGGGTGCGACGTGGTCGTCGAGGGTGCCGACCGCGAAGACCGGCAGGGCGATGTCGCCCAGCGACACCGGCCGGCCATCCACCGGGTAGCGGCCCTCGCTGAGGTCGTCGCCGAGGAACAGCCGGCGCAGGTACTGCGCGTGCATCTTCGCCGGCATCCGTGTGGCGTCGGCGTTCCAGGCCATCAGGTCGTTCATCGGCCGGCGTTCGCCGAGCAGGTATTCGTTGACCATGCGCGACCACAGCAGGTCGCAGGAGCGCAGCATCTGGAACGCGCCGGCCATCTGTTCGGCACCGAGGTAGCCCTTCTCCTGCATCTGCGCTTCCAGCAGGGCGACCTGGCTCTCGTCGATGAACAGCGCCAGTTCGCCCGGCTCGCTGAAATCGGTCTGTGCGGTGAACAGGCTCAGCGAGGCCAGCCGGTCGTCGCCGTCGCGCGCCATCGCCGCGGCGGCGATCGCCAGCAGCGTGCCGCCGAGGCAGTAGCCGGTGGCGTGTACCTTGCGCTTGGGCACGATCGCGTTGACCGCATCGAGCGCGGCGCGGAACCCCAGGTCCAGGTACTCGTCCATGCCGAGGTCGCGTTCCCCGGCGCCGGGATTCTTCCAAGAGATGCAGAAGACGGTGTGGCCCTGATCGACCAGGTACTTCACCAGCGAGTTGTGCGGCGACAGGTCGAGGATGTAGTACTTCATGATCCAGGCCGGCACGATCAGCACCGGCTGGGGATGTACCTTCCGGGTGGCCGGCACGTACTGGATCAGCTCGATCAGCCGGTTGCGCAGCACCACCTTGCCGGGCGTGGCGGCCACGTCGCGGCCGACCACCAAGTCCTCCGCGCCCGCTGGCGGCCGCCCGGCGAGCAGGCGCTGCACGTTGTCGGCGAGGATCGACTGGCCGCGCAGCAGGTTCGCGCCGCCTTCCCCGACCGTGCGCTTGAGCGCCACCGGATTGGTGAGTAACTGGTTGCCCGGGGAGAACATGTCCAGCCACTGACGCGCCGCGAAGGCGACGACGTTCTCGTGATGGGGGTCCACCCCGCGGACGCCGCGGGTGGCCTCTTCCCACCAGCGCTGGTTGAGCAGGAACGCCTGGTGCCAGAGATTGAACGGCCAGCGGCGCCATTCCTCCGCGGCAAAGCGCCGGTCCAGGGCGGGCGGCTCGATGCAGTCGTGCGCCCCGCCAGGCCCGTCCATCAGGCATTCGCGCAGGTACCCGGCCAGCGCCGAGGCCTGCGCCAGCGCCAGCGCCGAGAGCTCGGCCTGCTTGCCGGGCGAGATCGCCAGGTGCGACGCCCAGTCCAGCCAGGCCAGCAGGATCGACTGCGGCGACATCGACGCCGTGGCATCGGCCAGCGCCGCACGCATCTTGATGTCGATCGGGTTGGGGGCTGGGGTTTGGCGGGCCATCGTCCAGAGGTGTCCATGCGGAAGGAAGCATTGCGATCCGGACCGGCGGCAGCATTGATCTGGATCAAAAAACGACCAACTGGTCGTATGTTGCGGCGACATGACAACCCCTCCAGGCTGAGTCGAGTCTCCCTGGGTTGTGAGATTCAAGGCTGTCGCCAACCACTCGATGGTCCTGGGCGCCAAGCCGGCCGCGCCCGCGCCCTACGTGGGCCGGATCGGCGGAGAGCTTCTGCACAAATGAAACAACCGGTTGGTCGTTTTTACCACAACATATAACATATCAGGGCTGCACGACCAACTTTTCGTTTTCCTATGGCAGCTTGCGCCGGCCGGTGGCCACGCCCCGGAACTCTTTCCCCTCGAAGCCCGTGCGGAGGCTTGGACCCCGGAGTGCCGGGCGCGCGGCTTCAGGTCTTCCGCCGCAGACCGGCTAGAATTCCGCTTTTGAGCGGCGTGTGCCCACGGTGTGCCAGCCAGAGGACGTGTCTTGACGAGGGGAAACCAGCGGCGAACCACTGCCATCAAGCGCCGCCGCTACCTGCCTTCCGCGGAGCGCAAGCGGGAGATCCTCGATGCGGCGTTCGTGGAGTTCTCCGGCCAGGGCTATGCGTCGACGACGATCGAAACCATCGCCGCCCGCGCCGGCATGTCGAAGGCGGGTCTCTATGCTCACTACAGGAGCAAGGAAGAGGTCTTCGAAGACCTGCTGATGGCGGTGCTGACTCCGCTGGAGAAGGCGGACGTATCGTTCGATGCCGACAAGCCGCTGGATCTGATCATCGAGGCCTACCTCGACAGTCTCTACCCGATGCTGGAGCAGCCGATCACGCTGGCGACCTTCCGGCTGCTGGTGATGGAAAGCCGACGCGTCGCTCCCGATCTGATCCAACGCTGGTATCGCCGGGTCGTGGAATCGCACTGGTCGCAGGATCGGGACTTCTTCGACGCGTGCGTCGAGCGCGGCATCATGCGCCGAGGCGTGATGACCGAGAGCGGCCTGCTTGCCAGTTCGCCCCTGACCTACTGGATCTGCCTCTACCTGCTGTTCGGCGAAAGCATTCCCGTGTCGCTGGCGCAGGTGCGCCAGGAGCACAAGCGGATGCTGCAGGAACTGCTGGAGCCAAGATAGGCTGTTGCGGCGACACGGCGTCTGAGTCGCCACGGCTCATGGAGACGGGGCAATGAAACGCGGGTACGCAAGGCTGGCGGGACTGGCGGCCGTCCTGGTGCTGCTGAACGGTTGCGCGGTCCTGCGCGAGTTCCGCCCGGCGGTGGAAGTTGCCGCGATGACGCCCGGCGAGTACATCGCCCTCAAGCGCGGGGACGTGCTGACCGGCGGCGAGTTCAGCGCCGCGACCGTGGAGACGATCCGCGTTGCCGGTCTGGACGATGGCGACAGCGCGTGTGCGAAGCCGGAAGCAGCCGAGTGCATCCCCGCCCTGGCGGACGTCCAGGGCCTGTCCAACGAACAGCGCCTGTCGGCCCTGTCGGAACTGTGGCTGCAGCAGGCGCAAACGCTGCCGGACGCCGCACAGCGCGCTGCGCCCGATGCCGGGAGTCCGCGCCTGAATGCCTGGCTGGAGGTGGCCCGGCATGCCTACGCCTACCTGTTCTTCAGCGAGCGCACTCCGGATGCGCGCGCCTTCGAGGACCGGCAGACCCAGGTGCGCGACTACTACAACCTGGCCGTGCAGGAAGCGGCATCACTGCTGTTCGCCAGCTACCGCGACAGGGCGACGGAGGTGGACGCGGTGTTCAGGGATGGCCCGTGGACGTTGAGGATCGACCTGCCGGATCCGGACGGGCCATCCGGTCGACAGCAGGCAACCATGCCGCAGGAACTGCTGCCGGCCTCGTCGCTGTCGTTCGCGGGCCTGCGCAGCACGTTCCGGCGCGACGGCTTCGGCGCCGAATTGGTGGCGGTGACGGTCGACGATCCGGTGACGGCAGTGTCGGATGATGCCGAAGATGCCGACGGGTCCGCACGATCGCGGCGGAGGCCCGGCCCGGCCTGGAGCGAAATGCCGGCGACGGCGATCACCGCACTGCTGCGCTTCCCGGGCGAAAACCTCGCCCAGGTGCTGTCGACGCATGAGGTCGAACTCTCCGCGCACGACCCGTACCGGGACGCCAGATTCGAACTGCAGGGACAAGACGTGCCGCTGGCGGCCAATTTCACCGCCGGCTACGGCCTGTGGCTGGCGCGTTCGGGCTTCAACCGGCAATCGCTGCGCAGCCTGTTCGGCCGGGAGCAGGGCATCGACCGTCCGCATCTGTACCTGATGCAGCCCTACGACCCGGACCGCCGCATCATCCTGATGATCCACGGCCTGGCCAGCAGTCCAGAGGCCTGGGTCAACGTGGCCAACGAACTCATGGGCGACGAACGGATCCGCGCCCGCTTCCAGGTCTGGCAGTTCTACTACCCGACCAACATGCCGATTGCGTTCAACCACTACGCGATGCGCCAGACGCTGGACGACGCTCTGCGGCACTTCGACCCCGCAGCGGCGGCGATCGCCTCGAGCGACATGGTCTTGATCGGCCACAGCATGGGCGGCGTGATCTCGCGCCTGATGGTGTCCTCGTCCGATGGCGACGCCCTGTGGGATCGATTGCTGGCCGGACGCGACCTCGACGAGGTCAGGTTGCAGAGGGTGCGCAGGCGCATCGGCCCGATGCTGCACTTCGAACCCCTTCCCCAGGTGGAGCGCGCGATCTTCATCGCCAGCCCGCATCGCGGTACCGATGCCGCCGGCGGCCGCCTGGGACGCTTCATCGGGCGGCTGGTGCGCCTGCCGCTGACGCTGCTGGAGGGCTTCGCCGACGTGCTCGAAGATCTCGCCCAGGGCGACGAGGCGCGGGCCGGCCGCGGCAAGCCTAGACTGCCCAACAGCATCGACAACCTCGACCGCTCCGATCCGTTCGTCCAGGCCGCCTCCGGATTGCCGATCTCCCCGTGCGTGCGCTACCACTCGATCATCGGTCACTACGACCCCAAGGTGCCGCTGGCCGAGTCCGACGACGGCCTCGTGCCCTACTGGAGCGCGCACCTGGACGGCGCCGTGTCCGAGAAGATCGTCCGTTCCGCGCACAGCGTCCAGGAAACCGCGCCGGCGATCATCGAGATGCGCCGCATCCTGCACGAGGACATCCGCGATCGCGATGGCGCCCCGACCGCGGCTGCAGCGGAGACCGGATGCCGGCGGTAGTGGAGGTCGACGCCTTCGTCGGCTTCACCCTGGCGATCCTGCTGCTGTTCGCCGGCAAGGGCCTGGTCGCGCGCGTGGAACTGCTGCGCCGCTACGGCATTCCCGAGGCGCTGGTGGGCGGCCTGCTCTGCGCCGTGGTCGTCTGTACGCTGTACTACGGCGCCGGTCTCGCGGTGGGCTTCGACCTGGGCGTGCGCGACACGCTGCTGCTGTACTTCTTCGCCGCCCTCGGCCTCAACACCGACGTGCGCATGCTGGCGCGCGGCGGGCGCGCGCTGCTGGTGCTGTCGGCGCTGGCGATCGGCTTCATGGTGCTGCAGAACCTGGCCGGCATGGGCATGGCCGGCGCGTTCGGGCTCGATCCACGCGCCGGACTGATGGTGGGCTCGGTGTCGCTGACCGGCGGCGTCGGCACCCCCCTGGCTTGGGTGTCGCATTTCACCGAAACCCTGGGCATCGCGCGGGCGGCGGAACTGGGCCTGTCGGCGAACATGCTCGGCCTGATCGCGGCGTGCACGATCGGCGGCCCGGTCGCGGGCTGGCTGATGCGGCGGCACCGCGTCGCGCCCTCCGGCGACGCCGAACTGGAGGTCGGCACGCTGCACCGCGACGAGATCCACGCCCGTCTCGACTACTACGGCGTGCTGCTGGCGCTGTTCTGGCTCAACCTCGCGCTGATGCTGGGGCAGGGGATCGGCCTGCTGGTGGCGCTGACGCCGCTGAAGCTGCCGGCCTTCGTCGGCTGCCTGGTCGCCGGCATCGCGCTGCGCGCGGGCGCGGACCTGGTTCGGCCGGACGGGCGCGGGCGGATGTGGGACCTGCCGAGCATGCAGCCCGGGCTGGCGCTGATCTCCGACATCTGCCTCGGCCTGTTCCTGACGATGGCGCTGATGAGCCTGCAGCTCTGGGAACTGCAGCCGGTGTTGGGTTTCATCGTCGCCACCATGTTGTTGCAGATCCTGCTGGTGGTCGCGTACGTGCTGTTGGTAGTGTTCGGGCGGATGGGGCGCGACTACGAGGCGGCGGTGATGTGTGCCGGGTTCGGCGGCATTGCCCTGGGCTCCACCGCGACTGCGATCGCCAGCATGAGTGCGGTGACACGCGAGTATGGCGCGGCGCCCCGCGCGTTCGTTGTCGTGCCCTTGGTGTGCGGCTTTGTCATCGACATCGCCAACGCGCTCGTGATCGGATTCATGGCGCGCTGAGGATGCGAATCGGGGTCCCCGACCTCTGCAACTGTCAACAGGAGGCATCCCGCCGCGTTCAGTGCGCGGCCAGGTCGTTCAGGGCGCGCAGGTCCTCGAGGCGGATGATCCTGGGAGTCAGGCGCCGGATCAAACCATCGGCCTCCATCTTGGCCAGTGCACGGGACACGCTCTCCTGGGTGAGTGCGAGATAGTCCGCAATATGTCGCCGGCTCATGGGCAGGGAGACGATGGAAGTGTCCGGATCGTAGTACTCGTTGCGGCTCAGGAACTCCATCAGGAACGAAGACAGGCGACGACGTGGGTCGTACTGGCCCAGGACGATCATCTGGCGCTGCGCTTTGCGCAGTTCGTGCGCGGCCTTGGTCAGGAAAAGCAACTGCAGTTGTGCATCCTTCACCAGCAGGAGCCGCAGTTCCCGCAAGGGCAGCCGATACAGCTTCGTCGGGCCAAGCGTACGGACAGTGTTGAGATAGCTGCTGCATTACTTCATCTACGTGGCCCGGCAGTGCCAGCAGGCTTACTGGGGCACCGAGGCGGAGAACTGGGGCCCGATGATGCAGCCCTTGTTCGAACTGGCACAGTGCTGGGATGACACATGGTCGTCCTATCGCGACTCGGGGAATCAGTGGCCGACGGTGGGCGACGGCGTCCACTACCTGCAATTCAATGCGGATGCCCTAATTCAGGACATGGCCTGCCCAGGGGCTCTACCGTACCAGGCCCGCCTGCGCCGCCAGCTCCGCTCGGCCGCGGTGCGGTCGCCCGATGGCTGGAAAATCGTCAACCGCGAAGCGTCCTGGGCCTCGCGACAATTTGCCCAGCAGCGTCCGTTCGCGCCGATGAAGGGCGATTGGATCTTTCATCCAACCCACCGCGGACCGGGCCGTAGCTGGCGAACGGATTTCGACTAGACCGTCGCCGGGTAATCGTCGCGCCATTGCCATGCACGGCCTGCGGGCACGACCGGTGACAGCTAGACTGGCTTCTTCGCCCAGGCGTGCGTCACGACAGGTCCTGCTCATCGGTGGTCAAGGAGGCGGCGGCCACGTCGGCTAGGCGCTCTATGCACGCCTGGCGTTCGCCTGCTTCGGGAAGGTTCAACGGGCCTTCCCTCACCGCGGTTGCGGGCGAATATTGGTGCTGTGACGAGAGCACTGTTGGACGGGGCGGCAACGTCATCAGGCCTTCTAGTTAGGGATGATCTAAATGAGGGTGCGAAAGCACACTCATGCCTTAATGCAACGATGATCAAGTAGCCGCGGCGTGCGCGCGATCGGCTGGTCCAGTCCAAAAGCCCTCAATTCGTCTCATCACTGCGTATTCCGGTCAAGCCGGGCCACCATTCCGGAGGATGCCGGGCCACCGTTCCGGTTCATGCCGGGCCGGTGAGTGAAGCGGTGTAGCTACTTTCGTTGGGATGATCTTTGACGTCAAGATTTGCGTTTGGCGGCAGCGGTCTTTTGCGCTTCGGTTTTCTGCTTTCTCATCGATGCGCCGGTCAGCGCAAGTCGATAGCTGTTATGCACAAGGCGATCCAGAATCGCATCCGCCAAGGTCGGATCGGCGAGGTAAGCGTGCCACTGGTCGACGGGAAGCTGGCTGGTAATCAGTGTTGATCGGCGGTCGTAGCGATCATCGAGGATTTCCAGCAGATCGCGTTTGACGTCTTCACCCATGGGTGCCAGACCAAAGTCGTCGATCAGCAACAGGTCGGCCTTGGCCAGTTGCTTGAGGAAGCTGGAGCGGTTGTTCAGTGCGCGATAGCGCGCCAGTTCATCGGCCAGACGAGGCAATCGGAAGCAGCGCACGGAATGATCGGCGCGACAGGCGGCATGGGCGAGTGCGCAAGCAATGAAGCTCTTGCCCACGCCACAGGGGCCGGTGATGAGCACATTGAGATGTTCGTGGATCCAGGCCAGATCACGCACCTGGGCGAGATGACGCGGATCGATGCCGCGCGGTGTGCGTGTATCGAGGTCTTCGAGAACAGCGCTTGACGGCAAACGCGCCCAGCGCAAGCGTTGCGCCAGACGTGCACTGGCACGCGCGGTGGTCTCGTGTTGGATCAGCAGGCTCAGGCGTTCATCAAACGACAGGCCGGCGTGTTCGCGGCTGCTCAGTTGCTGGGTCAAGGCCGCGGCCATGCCAGGCAGGCGCAAGCTCTGCAGTTGCTGGATCAACGGTTCGGTCAACATGGGTGCTCCTTCGGGTCAGCGGAAATACTCGCCACCTCGCACATTGGCATGGGCGAGTGGCAAGGCGGGTTGTTCGGCGTCGGCGCTCGGCGCGCTGATCAGCGCACGCAGCGCGCGATAGCTGAAGGTCGCCAGGGCGACGGCCCGTTCGGCCGCGCGCTCCAAGGCATCGGGGCTGAAATCCTTGGCCAGGCGCAGGATGCCCAGGCTGGCACGCAAGGATTCTTCCGGATGACGCCGGCGTTGCATCTGTTCGGTGAGCACTTCGACGGTCGCCGGGCCGATGGCAACGGCGCGCTGCATGAGCTTCTCGTGGGTCAGGTCGATCACGGCGCTATGGCGCTCGGGCCGGTGTGCGGCCACGGTCGTGAAATGGCCGCGCCCTGCATAGCGCGCGTGCGCAGCGACGCGCTGTTGCCGGTGGAAGATCTCGATGCCGTGGGCGGTCAGGCGTACATCGACGGTCTTGCCGATCAGCGCGTAGGGCACCGAGTAGAAGGCGCCATCGACCTGGACGTGATAGTCCAGATGCACCTTGGCTTTCTTCCAACTCGCAAACTCGTAGGCGCGCAGGGGCAGCGGGCGCAGCGCCGGGCGATCCAGGGTCTCGAACCGGGTCTGGCGATCGCCCTCCTGGCGTTGGAACGGGCGCGTGTTCAGCTCGGCGAGCAGTGCGGCGATCGCGGCATTGAGCTCGGCCAAAGAGAAAAACGTGCAGTCGCGCAGGCGCGCCAGAATCCAGCGTTCGACGATGAGGACACCGCCTTCGACTTTGGCCTTGTCGCGCGGCTTGCGCACGCGGGCGGGCAGGATCGCCACACCATAGTGTTCGGCAAAATCCTGATACTCAGGATTGAGTGTCGGTTCGTAGCGACAGGCGCGGCTCACGCCCGACTTCAGGTTGTCTGGCACGATGGCGGCGGTTACGCCGCCGATGAATTGCAGCGTGCGAACGTGCGATCCGAGCCAGTCCGGCAGCGTCTGCGTCCAGGTCGCCTCAGCATAGGTGTAGTTGCTGGCACCGAGCACGGCGACAAAGATCTGTGCGGGGCGCACCAAACCGGTCAGGCGATCGGTGATGCCAATCGTCTGACCCGCGTAGTCGACGAACAGCTTGTCCCCGGGTAGGTGACTCTGGCGTAGCACGACATCCTGACGGCCGAGCCAGCGCCGATACTGGTCGCAGAACACGCTGTACTGCCAGCCATCCGGCTGCGCGGCCTTGTATTCCTGCCACAGCAGCATCCGCGTCACGCCCGGGCGCTGCAGTTCCGCGTGCAGCTTGGCATAGTCCGGCGTCGGCGTGCGC
>Ga0209476_10000046_pt1 | contig 79573 bp, 74 predicted proteins | sample KloWWTrecipitate_FD_187179 | JGI IMG/M metagenome (GOLD analysis project Ga0209476, IMG submission 187179) | Active sludge microbial communities from Klosterneuburg, Austria, studying microevolution and ecology of nitrifiers - Klosterneuburg... | ecosystem: Engineered > WWTP > Aerobic digester... | reverse complement strand
AGTGAAGTAGTTGTTGCGGGTGTCGCGGCCCCAGCTCAACTGGGTGCGCCAGCTGTGGAAGGTGTTCTGACCCACCGCTTTGATGTAGTCCACCATCGGTGGCGGGGTGCTGCCTTCAAATGCCAGGATCTGGTTGGAGTCGATGCCGAACATCACTTGCACCGAATCACTTTCACTCAATGGCAGGCCCATGAACACCTGGAAGGCGCCACTGTTGGTGGAGTATTGGGCGACGTTGTAGTTGGAGTAGTCAAATTCGCGCCACCACAGGTTGTAGCCCAGTGACAGCCCATCATCGGTGAAGTACGGATTCATGTACGAGAAGTCGTAACGCTTCTGGTAGTTGCTCTTGGTCAGCGCCATGGACACCCGATTACCGGTGCCAAGGAAGTTGTTTTCCGAAAGCTGCAACGACAAGTTGATGCCCGACAATTGCGAATAGCCGACACCGGCCGAAATACTGCCGGATGTGGTTTCCTTGACGGTGTAGGTCACGTCCACCTGGTCATCACTGCCGGGGACTGGCTGGGTATCCACATCCACGGTTTCGAAATAGCCCAGGCGATCCAGGCGCACCTTGCCGCGGTCAATCGCGGCTTGCGAATACCAGCTGCCTTCGAACTGGCGCATTTCACGGCGCAGTACCGGGTCGGCAGTGCGGGAATTGCCCTTGAACACGATCCGGCGCACGTTCACGCGCGGGCCGGGTTGCACCTGGAAATCAATCGCGACGGTGCGCTTGTCGCGGTCGATGGTGGGTACCGGATTGACCTTGGCGAATGCGTAGCCGATGTTGGCCAGACGCGCGGTCACCGAGTTGGTTGCCAACTCCAGCAGCCCGCGCGAGAACACATTGCCCGGACGGATGAAACTGACGAGGGTTTCGATTTCCGACTTCGGCAAGATGGTGTCGCCAGAGACGCTGATAGCGGCAAAGTTGTATGCCTCGCCCTCGGTCATGCCGGCGGTGATGAACATGTCTTTCTTGTCGCCGCTGATTGCCACTTGAGTGGAATCCAGGCTGAAATCGACGAAACCGCGATCCAGATACCAGGAATTGAGCTTTTCGATATCGCCGGACAGCTTCTCGCGCGAATATTGGTCATCTTTCTTGTACCAGGACATCCAGTTGCTGGTATGCGACTCCCAGTCCTTGGTGATGTCTTCCTCGGGGTAGCGATCGTTGCCAATCAGGTTGATGTGGCGGATCTTGGCCGCCTTGCCTTCCTTGACCGTGATGGTCAGGTTGACGCGGTTGCGATCCAAGTGCTCGACGCTGGGCGAAATCGACACGTTGTACTTGCCGCGATTGTTGTACTGGCGGGTCAATTCCTGGGTCACCCGGTCCAGATTGAGCGGGTTGTAAGTCTCACCCTCGGCCAAGCCGATTTCTTTCAGACCTTTGATCAGATCTTCGGTTTTCAGGTCCTTGTTGCCGGCCAAGGTCAGCTTGTTGATGGCCGGGCGCTCGATCACCTTGATCACCAGAATGCTGCCCTGATGGTCAATGCTGATGTCTTCAAAAAATCCGGTCTTGTACAAGGCGCGCACGGCCTCGGCGGCCTTGCCCTGATCCAGGGTGTCGCCGCGTTCAACCGGCAAATAGGTAAATACGGTGCCGGCGCCGATGCGCTGCAGGCCATCGATGCGGATGTCGCTGACCGTAAACGGGGTAAACGCCGCCTGCGCCCAGACTGGCAGGGAAAGTGCCGAAGCCAGGGCAAGGGTCAGCAAGCGGCGGGACATGGGTCGGGTCATTCGGAACATCCTGAGGTGGGTGCTGCGCGGGGGTGGCAGCGCGAACTTGCGCTGCCGGGTGCTGCGTCAATCGTGATGGCGAACAGGTAGAAACAGGTTAAGACACGAGGTGCAAAATGTCGTTGTAAAAGGCCAGCCCCATCAGTCCTGCGATCATTGCAAGACCAAGGTACTGACCCACAGCCATCGCCCGCTCGCCCAATGGGCGGCGGATCGTCAGCTCGATAAGGTAATACAGCAAGTGACCCCCGTCCAAGACCGGGATGGGAAGCAGGTTGATCAAGGCCAAACTGACCGACAGCAGGGCCAGAAAGTTCAGGAACCAAGCCGGGCCACGGGACGCAAAATCATTGGCAGCCCGGGCAATGGTGATCGGCCCGGACACGGTATTTTGCACCGAAACCTTGCCGGATACCGCCCGCATGACCATGTCCACGATCTGTTTTGCTTGGTAGCCGGTTTCCTGCACGGCAGCCGGCACCGCGGCCAGCAGCCCCAGTTTCAGCACAGCGTCGTGGGGGGGCTCCACCGGGGCAGCATTGGTGACGCCCAGGATCCAATGCGGCTGACCGTCGTTGCCCTGCATGCGCCGGGGCGTCAGTTCCAGCGCCAAGCGTTCACCGTCGCGCTCGACTTCCACCATCCCTGGGCCGCCGCGATCCCCCAGTTTTGCCACCAGCGGGGCGATATCTTCGAAGCTGGCAACCGGATGTGAATCAATTGCGGTGATCCGATCACCCTCGGCCAACACCCCCCATGCGGGACTGCCTTCGCGCACGCTGCCTACCAGTGCCGGCAGCAGCAAATGGCGCGGAATCAGGCCGATGCCACTCAGGGCGCGCAACTCATCCACGGAGGCCGGCAGATCCTGCAGCGGCAGCGTGCGCTGCACGGTGCTGCCATTGGTGCGGCGCAGCGACAGCGTGACCGGCTGACGATCCAGCGCATCCACGTTCAGCGCCATCACCAGCTCGCTCCAGGTGGGCGTGACGCGGTCGCCAATGGCCAGTATCTGATCACCCGGCTGCAACCCTGCCTGCGCCGCAATGGCGGTGGCTTGACCCACCACCGGGGCATAATCAGGGCGGCCAATCACCAGCATCGCCCAGAGCAGGGCAAACGCCAGCACCAGATTGGCCAGCGGCCCGGCGGCGACGATTGCAATACGCTGCAGCACCGGTTTGCGATTGAACGCCAGGTGTAACTGCTGGGTGGGCACGTCATCCTCGCGCTCATCCAGCATGCGCACATAGCCACCCAGGGGGATTGCAGCCAGCACGTATTCGGTGCCGTCTTTGCCGTGATGTGTCCACAGCGGTTTGCCAAAGCCGATCGAGAACCGCAGCACCTTGACCCCGCAGCGGCGCGCAACCCAGAAATGGCCGAATTCGTGGAAGGTAACCAAGACGCCCAGCGCCACCAGCAGCCACCAGACCGAGCCGAAGAACGTGCTCATGTTCGGCCTCCGGCAATGCCGGCAATCGTCTGCCGGGCGTTGACGCGGGCCTGCGCGTCGCTGGCCAGCAAGGCTTCAATGGAGTCGGTGAGGTTCGCTGGCATGGCGTCCAGGGCGGCGGCAACGGTGGAAGGGATGTCCAGAAAACCAATATGGCCCTGAAGAAATGCTGAAACAGCCTCTTCATTGGCAGCGTTGAGTACGGCTGGTGCGGTGCCACCGGCCCGGATCGCCGCAAATGCCAGCGCCAAACACGGAAATGCGGCTAGATCCGGGAGTTCGAACTCCAGCCGTCCGCCCTCGCTGAGCAAATCCAGTGGCTGCACCCCCGAGGCAATGCGCTTGGGCCAGCCTAAGCCGACCGCCAGCGCGGTGCGCATGTCGGGCAGCCCCAACTGGGCCAGACTGCTGCCGTCGATGAAATCCACCATCGAATGCACCAATGATTGCGGATGTACCAGCACCCGAATGGCATCGACGGGCACCCCGAACAAATGATGGGCCTCGATGACCTCCAGGCCCTTGTTCATCAAGGTGGCCGAATCCACCGAGATTTTTGGCCCCATCGACCATTTGGGGTGGGCCACCGCCTGTGCCGGTGTCACCTGTGCCAATCGCCCGGCAGACCAGCCCCGAAACGGCCCGCCGGAGGCCGTCAAAGTGATGCGTGAGGGTGGGTTGCCGTCCGCTAGACATTGGAAAATGGCGTTGTGCTCACTGTCGATCGGGACGATCACCGCGCCATGTGCGTGCGCCTCGCGCATCAGCAGCTCACCCGCCAGCACGAGCGATTCCTTGTTTGCCAGCAACAGGCGCTTGCCGACGCGGGCTGCCGCCAAGGTGGATGGCAATCCCGCAGCGCCCACAATGGCCGCCACTACGGTATCGCAAGCATCGCTGGCCACCAATGCGTCCAGGGCTTCGCTGCCGGCGTGTGCTTGGGTGGCAAGCCCCGCTGTACGCAGGCCATCGCGCAGTGCGCTGTAGCTGGCCATATCGGCGATGACCGCGTGGTCTGGTGCATGCGAGCGGCACAGCGCCAGCAGGGCATCGACTTGGCTGCCGGCTGCCAGCACGCTGGCGCGCATATGCTGCGGGTGACGTGCGATCACATCCAGTGCGGATGTGCCAATCGACCCTGTGGCACCCAGAACGGCAACACGTTGCATCATCAGAAGCCCAACCAGATCTTGCCCAGCGCAAACACCGGCAGTGCGGCCAATACGCTGTCCACACGATCCAGCACGCCGCCGTGACCGGGGATCAAGGAGCCGGAATCCTTCATGCCGGCGTGGCGTTTGAGCAGGCTTTCGAACAGATCACCGGCCACGCAGAACAGCACGGTGATTACTGCAGCTGCCGCGATCGCCGGGAATTTGCTGGTCGGCGCTCCGATCAGCCATGCCCCCAACAAGGCCACCAGCATCGCCAGGGCCACGCCGCCACTGACCCCTTCCAGGGTTTTGTTCGGGCTGATGCGTGGTGCCAATTTGCGGCCGCCAAACCATTGCCCGCCGAATTTGCGCCCGGTGAAGTAGGCACCGCTGTCGGCTGCCCACACTATCAGCAAGACCAGCAGTAACCAGCCGGGGCCATGCGGTTGACTGTTATGTATGACGGCCAGCGCGCACCAGGCGGGGATGATGGCAGCGGTGGCAGCCAGCAGTTTGGCGGCACGGGCCTTGCCGAGGATTTCTTCGGAAAAATGATAGTGCTTCAGCCATAGCAACGCCAGCAGCCACCACAACACGCCCAGCACAACAATGAGCTGGAACAAGGGAAGTGAGCGCACGGAATGCGATTGCGAGCCCCACACCAAGGCAACCATCAGCCCGAGGTTGCAGGCCAGCAGTACGCTGCGCGCCAACGTGTCTTCCAAACCGGCTAAGCGCAGCCATTCCCACAGCGCCAGCAAAAACACGATCGCGCTCACCAACATCAGCCAGCCGGTGGGCAGCAGCAGCACGGCGGCAATAACGGCGGGTGCCATGATCAGCGCGGCCAAAATGCGGGTTTTGGTCATGGCGTATTTCCGGGGTGGGGTGCCCGCAGTTGGGCGCTAGTCAGGCCGAAGCGGCGTTCGCGGGTGGCAAAGTCATGCACCGCCTGTTGCAGCATTTGCGCATCGACATCCGGCCACAGTGCGTCGGTGAACCACAGCTCGGTATACGCCATCTGCCACAGCAGAAAATTGCTGATGCGCAATTCGCCACCGGTCCGGATGAACAAATCCGGTGCCGGCAGATCGGCCAACGCCATATGTGCCGATAGTGCGGATTCGTCAATCTGCTCCGGTAGCAAGCGGCCTGCGGCGACGTCCTCGGCCAGCAGTCTTGCCGCGTGGACGATGTCCTGGCGACCGCCGTAACTGGCCGCAATCGTGAGATGCAGTTTTGGGTTGCTGGCGGTCAGGGCTTCTGCGGCGTGCATGCGCGCTTGTATTGCAGGGTCAAACCGCGAGCGTTCACCGATAAAGCGCAGACGCGCACCCAGGCGATGCAGTTCGTCCACCTCACGTTCCAGCGCACCCAAAAACAGCTTCATCAGGCCGCTAACTTCCTCGGTGGGGCGGTTCCAGTTTTCGCTGGAGAAGGCGAACAGCGTGAGCGCCTCGATCCCGTGCTGCAGGCAAAACTCGACGCAACGCTTGACCGCCTGCGCACCTGCACGATGGCCGATGATGCGCGGGCGATGGCGTTTTTGCGCCCAGCGGCCATTGCCATCCATGATGATGGCAAGGTGATGCGGCAGTGGTGCGGCGTGGGGCGGCATGGGCAGGCTCGTATGCCTCAAACCGACATCAGTTCCTGCTCTTTCGCCTTGACCACATCATCCACATCCTTGATCGCGGCATCGGTGATCTTTTGGATTTCGGCCTCGGTGCGAGCGCTCTCATCCTCAGTGATCTGCTTGTCTTTCAGCAGTTCCTTGACCTGATGGTTGGCGTCGCGGCGGATGTTGCGCACCGCCACCTTGGCGTCCTCGCCCTCGCCATGCACGACCTTGGTCAGGTCGCGGCGGCGCTCTTCGGTCAGTGCCGGGATATTGAGCCGAATGGTGGTGCCGGCGGTATTCGGGGTCAGCCCCAGATCAGAGGCCAGAATGGCCTTTTCCACCGCGCCGACCATCTGCTTTTCCCACGGCGTGATCAGGATCGAACGGGCATCCGCCACCGACACGCTGGCGACTTGTGACAGCGGCATGTCGGAGCCGTAATAGTTGACCTTGATGCTGTCCACCAAGCCGGCATTGGCGCGGCCAGTGCGCACTTTTACCAGATTGTGGCGGAGCGATTCGATGCTTTTGACCATGCGGGCCTGGGCATCTTTCTTGATTTCGTTCAACATGGCATCGCTCCGAACTGAGTGTGCAAACCGCTGATTATAAGCGGCAAGCAGGCCGTCGGGCGCGGTTTAGCTGCGGCCTTGCACCAAGGTGCCCACCTGCTCGCCATGCAGGATGCGCAGCAACACGCCGGGTTCGGCCATGTCGAAAATGCGCAGCGGCAGGCTGGCATCACGGCACAGGGCGAATGCGGCGGTATCCATCACTTGCAGGTTGCGGGCAATGACTTCGTCATAACTCAGGTTGTTCAGCTTGATCGCATCGGGGTACTTCTTGGGGTCTTTGTCATAGACACCGTCGACTTTGGTCGCTTTCAGCAATAAATCGGCACCGATCTCGATCGCACGCAGCGCAGCGCCCGAGTCGGTGGTGAAGAAGGGGTTGCCGGTGCCGGCGGCAAAAATGACCAGGCGACCCTTTTCCAGGTGACGGATAGCGCGCCGCCGGATGTAGTCTTCGCACACGTCATTGATTTTCAAGGCGCTCATCACGCGGGCCTTGCCGCCCTGCTTTTCCAATGCATCCTGCATGGCCAATGCGTTGATCACCGTGGCCAGCATGCCCATATGGTCGCCGGTGACGCGATCCATCCCGCCGGCGGCCAACCCCGCGCCCCGGAAGATATTGCCGCCGCCGATCACCAGTGCAATCTGCGCACCCGCTTCGCTGGCTTCAATCACTTCTTGCGCCAACCGGATCAATACATTGGGGTCGATACCGTAATCCTCGTTGCCCATCAATGCCTCGCCGGAAAGTTTCAACAGCACACGGCGATAGGCAAGTTGCGACATGGGAATTCCTGGTCAAGAGGGCGACCAATTCTAACGGAAAGCCCCGCGTGACGATCCTACGCGCGCAGGCCAATCGAAAGGTTTGAGTGGATGCTGCAAAAAATCTGCGAAAAAAGTTGCGCGATCGAAAAACCCTGCGTATGATTGCGGGCTCACAGCGGAGTGGTAGTTCAGTCGGTTAGAATGCTGGCCTGTCACGCCGGAGGTCGCGGGTTCGAGTCCCGTCCACTCCGCCAGTTTGAAGCAAAAGCCTCGCAGCGATGCGGGGCTTTTTGCTTTGTGCACGTCGTGCAGCACGCCCAATCGACGCCAGGCAGCAGGGCGAGCACATCCAACTGGACTAGGGTTGCATTAGACGCGTTAGACTACGCGGCTACGCCTCAATGTCAGCTTGCCCATGTTGCAGAAACTTCGCGAAAAGACCTCCGGCTGGATCGCCACCGCAATCCTCGGCCTCCTGATTGTTCCGTTCGCTTTCTTCGGCATGGAGTCTTACATGTCGCAGCGGGTGGACACCTATGTGGCGCGCATCGCGCAGCCGCCGTCGTGGTGGGCCTCGGCACCACAAGTGTGGCCGATCACGTATTTGTGGAAGATCGAGGACATTGATGCAGAGGCCTACAAGGATCGTCTGGAAACAGCACGTCTGCGGATGCGCGCGCAGCAGGGCGAGAACTATGACGCCAAGGCATTCGAGTCGGTCGAAAACAAACGCAAGATTCTTGACACCCTGATCGATGATCGTCTGATGCAGCTGGCAATCAAGCGCGACAACATCGTGATCAGTGATACCCAGGTGGCCGAGGCCATTGGCAAGATTCCGGACTTCCAGGTCGATGGCGCATTCAATACGGATCGTTATCAGATGCTGCTGTCGACGCAGAATCCGCCGATGACGCCGCGCAGCTTTGAAGCCAAGGTGCGCGACGGGCTGATGGGTGACCTGATCCCTTCGCGGATCGCACAATCTGCCTTCGTTACCGATACCGAGCTGGATCGGCTGATGCGGTTATTGGGTGAGCATCGTGATGTCAGCTATGTCAACCTGCCTGCCCCCACCGCCGATACTTCCGAAGTCACCCAGGCCCAGATTGATACTTGGTACAAGGCGCATGCAGCCCAGTTCCATGCCCCGGAAACCGTGCGCCTGGAATATGTCGAAGTGGATGGCAGCAAGTTGACCCCACCAGTGGTCGACGATGCTGCCTTGCACAAGAAGTATCAAGAGCAGATTGCGAAATCACCCTCGGGCGACAAGCGTGAGGTCTCGCATATCCTGATCGCGGTGGCGGCCAATGCCAGCGATGCCGAGAAGAAGGCCGCCGAAGCCAAGGCCAAGCAGATTGCAGACATGGCGCGTGCGCCAGGTGCGGATTTTGCCGCGCTGGCCAAGGCCAATTCGGATGACAGCGGCTCCAAAGCCAAGGGCGGCGACCTGGGTTGGCTGACCAAAGGTGGCATGCCGGGCACGTTTGACGATGCCGCGTTTGCCATGCAGCAAGGTGAAATCCGGGGTCCGGTCAAGAGCGATTTCGGCTGGCATGTGATCAAGGTCAATCAAGTCCAGCAGGGCGTGCAGCGCTCGTTTGAAGACATGCGCGCCGATCTTGAAAAAGAGTTGCAGCAAGGCGGGCGTGAGCAAGCATTCAATGAATTGACCGGCAAGTTGGTCGATGCGGTGTACAAGAACCCGACCTCGCTGGAGCCGGCGGCCAAGGCCTTGGGGCTGACGGTGCAAACCACGCCGGCGTTCACCCGTACCGGCGGCCCCGGCATTGCTGCCGACCCGAAGGTGCTGCGTGCCGCGTTTTCGGACAACCTGATGCAAGACGGCACGGCCAGTGACCCCATCGAAATCAGCCCTGAACACACGGTGTTGATCCGCGTGATTGCCCATGAGCCGGAACGGGCGTTGCCGCTGGCACAAGTGCGTGATTCGGTGGTGCAGGCAATCCATGTCGATCGCCAGCGTAAGGCAGCTGAAAGTGCGGCTGATGCATTGTTGAAAGCAGCGCAGGACAAGGGTTTGGCTGCGGCAGCGCAGGCCGCCGGACTGGCTGTCTCCGATGCCAATGATCTCGTGCGCCGCAGTCCATTGCCTTCGGCACAAGCGGTGGAGGCATTCTTCAATCTGCCGCGTGCGCGTGACAACAAGCTGTCGATGGGCAAGGCCATGATCGGCGGCAGCTACATGGTGTTTGAGTTGCGTGCGGTGCGTGATGCCGACATTGGTCAGGTATCGGCGCAAGAGCGCACGCAGTTGCGTCAACAGGTTTCCCAAAGCACCGGGATGCAGGCACAAGATGCCTTCGTGCGTGCCGCACGTGCGCATTACGACATCAAGGTGGCGGAAGACCGGTTGTAATTGCCGCAGCGGTATCGCAACAAAAAACGCCCGGCGATATGCCGGGCGTTTTGCCATGCGCCAATGGGCAGGTGCGAGTGTCTCACTCGATCCCGCTCATGCCCATGATGTTGTAGCCGGCATCCACATAGGTGACCTCGCCGGTGATGCCATTGGCCAGATCCGAGCACAGGAACGCAGCAGCATTGCCCACATCTTCGATTGTCACCACGCGACGCAGCGGCGCGGCGGCTTCGAACGCACTCAGCATCTTGCGGAAATTGGCCACGCCACTGGCGGCCAAGGTGCGGATCGGGCCGGCCGAAATGGCATTGACGCGGGTACCCTCCGGGCCCAGCGCCATCGCCATGTAGCGCACGGTGGCTTCCAGCGAGGCCTTGGCCACGCCCATCGTGTTGTAGTTGGCCAGTGCGCGCTCTGCACCCAGATACGACAGGGTCAGGATGCTGCCGTTGCGGCCTTTCATCAACGGGCGCGCCGCCTTGCCCAGCGCCGCCAGCGAATAGGCGCTGATGTCGTGGGCAATGTGGTAGCGCTCGCGGTTGATGCCATCCAGAAAATCCCCTTCGATCGCTTCGCGCGGCGCAAACGCGATGCAATGCACGAGGATGTCGAACCCATCGCTCCAATGCTTGCCCAGTTCGGCAAAGCAGTTGTCGATTTGCGCGTCGTCGGCCACGTCCAAAGGCAGCACGATAGTGCTGCCGTATTCGGCGGCGGCGTCTTCCACCCGCGATTTCAGTTTTTCGTTCTGATAGGTCAACGCCAACTCCGCGCCTTCGCGGTGGAAGGCGTCGGCAATGCCGGTGGCGATAGAACGTTGGCTGGCGATGCCGGTGATCAGCGCACGCTTGCCTTGCAGGAATCCCATGGTGTCTCCTTGTGAGTTGCGCGTGGGGCGCGTCGAGCGAATGCTCTAGTTTGCCTTGCGCGGCTGCTTGCGGCCAGCCCCATTGCGTTTGCCCGCACTATCCGGCAAACCCATCCTTCCATGCGCGCAGCGCGGCAAACACGGCGGTCTCGTCCGGCAGTGCCCTTCCGGCATGCTGCTGCACCGCGGCGCGCACGCCCGCGGCATGGCAACGCAAAAATGGGTTGCAGGCGCGCTCGGTGTCCAGCCGCACGGGCAGGCTGGGATGCCCGGAAGAGCGCAGCACGCGGATCTCTTTAACCCGTTGCTGCAGTGCCGGGTTATCCGCATCCACGGTCAGTGCGAATGCAGCATTGGCCAGCGTGTATTCGTGCGCACAGCACACCCAGGTGTCACCCGGCAGCGCCGCCAGTTTCGATAGCGAGGCATGCATCTGTGCCGGCGTGCCTTCAAACAAACGCCCGCAGCCAAGGCTGAACAACGTGTCGCCGCAAAACAGCAGGCCTTCCCCAACATAGGCAATGTGGCTGCGGGTATGGCCGGGGATAGCAAGCACGCGGAACTGCCACGCGCCGATGGCGAGTACCTGGCCCTCGCTGACCCGCCGGGTGGCATGTGCGATGCGCGCATCATCCGGTGCAAACACGGGCGTGTCCGGCCAGCGCGCCAACAACGCCGGCAGCCCGCCGGTGTGGTCGTTATGGTGATGGGTAATGACGATGGCGTGCGGCGCAGGGCCATCGTCGATTGCAGCCAAAACGGGCGCAGCATCGCCAGGATCAACGATCAGCGCACGCCCGCCGGCATCACGCAGCAGCCAGATGTAATTGTCATCAAATGCGGTAAGTGCGTGCAGATTCATGATTCCAGCGGTGACGGCGCGCGGGCTTTCCCGCAGAATCACCACCATGCCGCTGCCAGTCCCTGATCGTCAATCCAAGTTTGCCGCCACCGATGCGTGGTTTGCCGGCGTGGCAGGACAAGCGCTATTGGCCAGCGAGGCCGAATGCGTGCGTATTGCGGGCCAGCAAGCGCCGGGGCAGCCGTATTTGTGGTTGGGAGCAGGCGCCGGCTTGCTGCCACCCGATACGGATGGCAGTGGCTTGCCGCTGCGCCTGCATTGCGCGGAAAAGGGGGGCTGGGCGGGCGATCTATGCTGCGATCTGCCGTTGCCCGTGGTCAGCGAATCGTGCGCCTGCGTGATCGTGCAGCATGCGTTGGATGCAAGCCCCGTAGCCAATGAGTTGCTGCACGAATGTGCACGGATCCTGCTGCCGGGCGGCAGTCTGTGGTTGCTGGCACTGAACCCCATTTCACCGTATCGCCTGCGTTGGCAGGGGCAGGGGTTGGCAGCCTCCGAGCCCATCCGTTGGCGTCGCCGGTTGCGTGCAGCGGGGCTCAACCCAGAACCTATTTCGCAAGGTGTGGGGCCGACATGGAGCGTGGCACCGGTGCTGGATGTGCAACAAGGCGCGGGGTTGCGGGCCGCGTTCCTGTTGCGTGCGCACAAGCGTCGCCTTCCGATGACACCCATGCGCAAGCCGCACGCATTGGGCTGGCGCCCCGAGGTGGCAGCATGACAAACACCCGCAAACAGGTTGATATCCATACCGACGGTGCCTGTTTGGGCAATCCCGGTCCGGGCGGCTGGGGTGTGTTGTTGCATTGGTGCGGGGTTGAGCGCGAGCTCTCCGGCGGCGAGGCTGATACCACCAATAATCGGATGGAACTGATGGCCGCGATTGCCGCGCTGGAGTCGCTGCGCGAGCCGTGCGAAGTCATCTTGCACACCGATTCCCAATATGTGCGGCAAGGCATTTTGGAATGGATCAGCGGCTGGATTCGACGTGGTTGGAAAACAGCGGGCGGTGCGCCGGTCAAGAACCGCGATCTGTGGGAACGGCTGCATCAGGCGGCAGCCCGGCATCAGGTGGATTGGCGCTGGGTCAAAGGCCATAGCGGCGATCCCGGCAATGAACGGGTGGATCAACTGGCGCGCGACCAAGCGCTGAAATTCAAGGAGAACGCAAGCTGATGCGGCAAGTGATTTTGGACACTGAAACCACCGGGCTGGATTGGCGCAAAGGCAACCGCGTGGTGGAAATTGGCTGTGTCGAGGTACTGGAGCGGCGTCCCACCGGGCGCACCTTCCATTACTACCTGAATCCGGATCGCGAATTCGAGCCCGGGGCGCAGGAAGTGACCGGTTTGAGTTTGGATTTCCTTGCCGACAAGCCGCGCTTTGCCGACATCGCAGAGGACTTCATTGCATTTATCGACGGTGCCGAGCTGATCATTCACAACGCAGCTTTCGATATCGGGTTTTTGGATGCTGAACTTGCGCGACTGAAAGGCTTCGGCAAAGTGCTTGATCGCTGCACGGTGGAGGACACCTTGTTGATGGCGCGGCAACGCTTCCCGGGCCAGCGCAATTCCCTGGACGCTTTGTGCAAGCGCCTGGGTGTGGATAACTCCCACCGACAGTTGCACGGCGCATTGCTGGATGCGCAGATTTTGCTGGATGTGTATCTGGCGCTGACTTCAGGTCAGGGTGAAATCGGTTTTCAGATCTGTGAGGAAGTAGCACTCTCAGAGGCAGTCGTGGTCAATCTACAAGCCGTCGATGCATCACGGCCACGGGTGCGGATTCAACCCGAAGAGGCGCAGGCGCATGCAGAGCGCCTTGCTGGGCTGCAAAAAAAATCAGGCAGGTGCCTGTGGCTGGAAACCGATGGCTTGATCTGAGCAGGCGTTGCTGGGTCGCCGCAAGCATGTTGGCCATCCCTGGTTGCTTCAGTGCCGACGCACCAGCACCACCGTGACGTTATCAGAGCCGCCACCGTCCAGCGCGGCGGCCACCAAACCATCCACACATTCCTGTGCACTGCATTCGCCATGCGCCAGCACCCGCGCAATTTGGCGATCGTCCACTTCCTCGGTCAGGCCGTCGCTGCATAGCAGCAACTGCATGCCTGCACGCAGCTCGCCGCTGAGCGTTTCCACGTTCAACTGCTCTGGTGCCGTCACCCCGAGCGCTTGTGTCACCACGTTGCGGTGCGGATGGTTGCGTGCCTGCGCAGCACTAATCGCACCTTGTGCAATGAGCTCTTGCACGTAACTATGGTCATGCGAGATCTGGGCCAGCGTCCCATCACGCCACAGGTACACTCGGCTGTCGCCCACCCATGCAACCTCAAACTGGTTGCCGTGGATACGCGCCGCAACCACGGTGGTGCCCATCGGCAGGCTGTCGCCACGGCGCTTGGAGCAGCGGATGATTTCCTCGTCGGCTACTTTAATGGCGCGGCTCAAATCGCTGCCTGCGCGCACTTCGTTGACGATGATTTCGCGCGCCATCGCCGCAGCCACTTCGCCGTATTCGTGGCCGCCCATGCCGTCGGCCACAAGCCACAGCCCCAGCTCGCTGTCCCCGTAATAGGTGTCCTCGTTCAGCTCGCGGCGCAGGCCGACATGGGTCAGATGTCCGAATTCAATCATGCGTGGGGCAGGCGTCCGGTGTTTATGGTGGTAACGGAATGGTGCGATGGAACCGGACGGGGGCGCGGCACATGGACATCATGCAAAGCAGTATGACGTTCTTCCCGTGTCGAAAGTGGGGTGAAACCCGACGTGATTCACGATTTTGTCAGACGCGGGCGTATTCCCAAATCCGAACTCCGGGCAGCAAGCTTGAAGCTGGTGTCGCGAAGCCGGCACCGCTGATACAAAAACACCCCCAATCGGGGGTGGTTTGTAGTGGCGGAGAGGGAGGGATTCGAACCCTCGGTAGGCTATAAACCTACGCCTGATTTCGAGTCAGGTACATTCAACCGCTCTGCCACCTCTCCGGAAGCGGGCCGCAAATGATAACGGGACAGAGACTTTGCTGCAAGGTTTTCGCATCCTGTTGGCCACGGCTGGTAACAAAAAAAACCCGCCAGCACGGGCGGGTTTTTTGACACGCAAGCTGGCGCGTGGCTCAGACCTGCATCGCCTTGGCAACTTCGGCGGCGTAGTCTTCCACCACCTTTTCGATGCCTTCACCCACCACCAGGCGCTGGAAACCGATCACGTCGGCGCCGGCAGCCTTGAGCACGGCTTCTACGCTCTTGTCGCCGTCCAGCACATAGGGCTGGCCGTACAGGGTCACTTCGTTGACGATCTTGGCGATCTTGCCGCTGATGATTTTTTCCAGGATCTCGGCCGGCTTGGCCTTGTCCTTTTCGCTCATCTTGGCCAGCTCGATTTCCTTTTCCTTGGCTACAAACTCGGCCGGCACATCGGCGGCCTTGTTGTGCGGCGGGTTCATCGCGGCCACATGCATGGCCAAGCCGCGGGCAAGGTCGGCATCGCCGCCGGCCACTTCAATCAGCACACCAATCTTGCCGCCGTGGACATAAGCGGCCACGTGGTTGTTGGTGTTCACGCTGACCATGCGGCGCACCTGGATGTTTTCGCCCAGCTTGGCGATGGCCGCGGCGCGGGCTTCTTCGACGGTTTCGCCGGAGGCCAGCTTGGCGGTCTTCAAGCTATCGACATCGGTGCTGCCCGAGGCCAGTGCGGCAGCGGCGATGGCTTCGCACAGGTCAACAAAGTTGCCGTCTTTGGCCACGAAGTCGGTTTCGGAGTTGATTTCCACCAGCACGGCCTTGCCGCCAACCTGGGCGGCGGCCACGCGACCTTCGGCAGCCACGCGGCTGGCCTTCTTGTCGGCCTTGGCCAGACCGGACTTGCGCAGCGCTTCGGCCGCGGCGTCGATGTCGCCATTGGTTTCGGTGAGTGCCTTCTTGCACTCCATCATGCCGGCGCCAGTGCGCTCGCGGAGTTCCTTGACAAGGGAAGCGGTGATTTCAGCCATTGGGATTACCTCTGAATTGAATACGGTGAAACCCCTCTCCCGTTGGGAGAAGGGTTGGTGTGAGGATTAAGGGCGTGCGGAATTCCACAACGCGACCGAACCCTCATCCGGTCCTACGGGCCACCTTCTCCCGGCGGGAGAAGGGGCAGTCGCAACCTGCGCGGCTGCGTGATGGGGTGATTACTCGCCCTTCTTGCCGCGACGGGCCGGCTTGGCCTCTTCGCCGTCAACGGCAGCAGCGAAGTCTTCTTCGCGCACGTTGGCGGCGTTCGGCGCAGCGGCCTTGCCTTCCAGTACGGCGTCGGCAGCAGCACGTGCGTACAGCTGCACCGCGCGGATGGCGTCGTCGTTGCCGGGAATGGCGTAGTCCACCAAGGCCGGGTCGTAGTTGGAGTCGACCACCGCGATCACCGGAATGCCAAGCTTCTTGGCTTCCTTGATGGCAATGTCTTCATGGCCGATATCGATCACGAAGATCGCGTCGGGCAGGCGGTTCATTTCCTTGATGCCGCCCAGGCTGGCTTGCAGCTTGTCGCGCTCGCGGCGCAGGCCCATCACTTCGTGCTTGACCAGCTTCTGGAAGGTGCCGTCGGTTTCTGCGGCTTCCAGTTCCTTCAAGCGAGCAACCGACTTCTTCACGGTGGCGAAGTTGGTCAGGGTGCCGCCCAGCCAACGCTGGTTCATGAACGGCATGCCGCAACGCTCGGCTTCTTCCTTGATGGCTTCGCGCGCGCTGCGCTTGGTGCCCAGGAACAAGATGATGCCGCGCTTTTGCGCAACGCCGCTGATGAAGTTCATCGCGTCGTTGAACAGGGGGACGGTTTTTTCGAGGTTGATGATGTGGATCTTGCCGCGCGCACCGAACAGGTACGGCGCCATCTTGGGGTTCCAGTAGCGGGTCTGGTGGCCGAAATGGACGCCGGCTTCCAGCATCTGACGCATGGTGATTTGGGGCATTGCAAACACTCCGATTGAATGGAATCCGCGCCGGTTGAATGAGGGCGCTGCCCCTGTCCGCAAGGATGGGGGCTGGATTCCGGGGTTGGGCCTCCCTGTCGTCACTGTGTCCGAACCCGCTTGCGCGGGCACCCCGGAACAGGGATTGCCGACAGGTGTGGATTCGACGGTACGCCCGTCGTGGCGGCGATAAAGCCCCGGAAGTATAGGGGAAACAAGGCGACGGGGCAATCTTGGCGGTGGCCGCGCCGCTGGCCGGGGGCAGGCGGCGCGGCCACATGATCGATCTGCCTCTTCAATGCGCGATAATGCGCAAATGACTATCAATCTGAAGACCCCGGCCGAAATCGAAAAAATGCGCGTGGCTGGCCGTTTGGCCGCCGAAGTGCTGCAAGTGGTGGCCCCATTCGTCAAACCTGGCGTCACCACCGAAGAACTCGACCGCATCTGCCATGACCATATCGTCAACGTGCAGGGCGCCATTCCGGCCAATGTGGGCTACCGCGGCTATCCCAAGACCGTGTGCACCTCGGTCAATAACGTGATTTGCCATGGCATTCCCAGTGAAACCAAGGTGCTGCGCGATGGCGACATCGTCAATATCGACGTGACCGTCATCAAGGACGGTTGGCATGGTGATACCAGCCGGATGTACTACGTGGGCACGCCGTCGGTGATGGCCAAGCGGCTGGTGGATGTCACCCGCGAGGCGATGTTTCGCGGCATTCGTGCGGTGCGCCCCGGTGCCACCTTGGGCGATGTGGGGCACGCCATCCAGAGCTATGTGGAAGCCGAACGCTTCAGTGTGGTGCGCGAATATTGCGGGCACGGCATTGGCAAGATTTATCACGATGAACCGCAGGTGCTGCATTACGGCCGGGCAGGCGAAGGCGTGATTTTGCAGGAAGGCATGACCTTCACCATCGAGCCGATGGTCAACGAAGGTGCGCGCCACACGCGCCTGTTGCCGGATGGCTGGACCGTGGTCACCAAGGACCGCAAGCTGTCCGCGCAGTGGGAGCACACCGTGGTGGTGACCCACGATGGGGTGGAAATCCTGACCCGCTTGCCGGGTGACGACAACGATTTGTGAGCATGCAGGCGGCGGCAACCGGCGCGCTGATCGACGATGCTGCGTGGTCGGTGGCGGCACGTACTGCGGTGGCGTTGGCCGATGCCAAACTGGCGCGGCGTTTTGATGCCGGCGTACCGGCAGACCGTTTGATTGCGCTGCGTGCGCGTGCGGTGGATGTGCAAGTGCGCGCCGCGTGGCAGCGTTGTTTCGATGAGGCGGCACCGTTGGCGCTGTTTGCCGTCGGTGGCTACGGACGCGGCGAATTGTTCCCGCATTCCGACATTGATCTGTTGGTGTTGGCCGAACCAGAGGCGCAACAGCAAGGCGAGGCGGCGTTGGCGCGCTTCAATACATTGCTATGGGATGCCGGCTTGCAAGCCAGCATGGCGGTGCGCTCCGCACAGGAATGCACCCAGGCTGCAGCGGACATTACGGTGGTGACGGCGCTGATCGAAGCCCGCCCGTTGTGTGCCAATGGCGAGGATGTGGCGCGTTTGGCGGATGCTGTTTCATCCGGGCACGTGTGGCCACCGGCACAGTTTTTTGCAGAAAAGTGCGAAGAGCAGCGCCGCCGCCATGCGCGCTTTGGTGACACGTCCGACAACCTTGAACCCAATCTCAAGGAAGGCCCGGGCAGCTTGCGTGACCTGCATCTGTTGGGCTGGCTGGCGCTGCGCAGTTTTGGCGTGCACAGCTTGGATCAGATGATCGAGCTGGGCCGATTGGGGTTTGATGAAGCCACCGCGCTGGAGCGCGAGCGCCGCGCCTTGTGCCGTTTCCGCTATGGCCTGCATCTGGTGGCAGGGCGGCGCGAAGAGCGTTTGCGTTTTGATTATCAAAAACCGCTTGCGGCACGTCTGGGCGATGTGGACGATGCCGACGCGCTGGGTGTCGAAAAAATGATGCAGCGCTTTTACCGCAGCGCCGCCATCGTGCGGCGGGTGGGTGAGCGCCTGTTGCAACGTTTCGAGGAACACTTTGCCGGCACGCAGCCACCGCAGCAGATCGATGTCGATTTCGAACGGCGTGGCGACTATCTGGCCACCGCCATGCCAGGTTGGCTGGAAACTGACCCGGCACATGTGTTTGCCTTGTTCGCCACCTGGGCGGCAACGCCAGCGTTGCGTGGTCTGCATTCGCAAACCGCACGCGCGTTGGCCTTGGCATTGCCTTTGATTCCAGCGTATGACGAGGCTCCGGCTTCGCTGCGCGAGGCGTTCATGCAATTGCTGCGTGGGCCGCAAGCGGTGGCCACGCTGGAACGCATGGCCAGATTGGGCGTGTTGGGGCACTGGATTCCAGCATTTCAGCGGGTTTCCGGGCGGATGCAGTTCGACTTGTTCCATGTCTTTACCGTCGATCAACACACGCTGACCGTGCTGTGCAATCTGGCCAGCTTTGCCAGTGGCGAGGCGGATCCGCGTTTTGCGATTACCCATCTGGTCTGGCCGTCGCTGCGCAAACCGGAGTTGTTGTTGCTGGCGGGCTTGTTCCACGATATCGGCAAGGGCCGCGGGGGCGATCATTCCGAACTTGGCGCGGTGGATGCACGCGCCTTTTGCGAAGCGCATGCGTTGTTGGAAGCGGACATCGCGCTGGTGGAATGGCTGGTGCGCAAGCATTTGCTGATGTCCATCACCGCGCAAAAACAAGACATCACCGACCCGGATGTCATTCATCGGTTTGCGGAAATCGTGGCCGATCGCCAGCGGTTGGACTATTTGTATTTGCTCACCTGCGCGGATATCGCCGGTACCTCGCCAAAACTCTGGAATGGTTGGAAAGACCGCTTGTTGGCGGATTTGCACACCGCAACCCGGTTGGCATTGCGGCGCGGTCTGGGGCAACCGGTGGCGGCGGAAGAGCGCATTTCCGAAAACCGTGAAGCGGCGCGTGCGATGCTGCTTGCCGAAGGGCATGACGATGCGGCGATTGCTGCGATGTTTGCACGGATGCCACCGGAAAATTTCCTGCGCAGCCGGCCCGACCAGATTGCGTGGCAGGCCGCATCTTTGCATCTGGCGGCAGCAGGTGAAGCGGTAGTGGCATCACGCGCCATGTCCGGGCGCGATGGGCTGGAAGTGCTGGTGCACATGCCCGATCAAGATGGGCTGTTTGCCGCCATCGTGATGGCACTGGACCGGCTGGGGATGAGTGTGCAGCAGGCACGGGTGCTGGATGCGCCGGGTGGCGCGATTCACGACACCTTTCACGTACTCCCCGTGGATACCCGGCAAGCCATCGAGCCGGCACGGTTGGCCAATGCACTGGCGCATGCACTGGTGGGTGATGTTGGGCGAATGCTGCCGGCACGGCGCAGCCAGCCACGTCATTTGCGGCATTTCAAAGTCGCACCACAACTGGATTTCATCGACCTTGCCGGTGGCACCCGCATTGGCCTGGTCTGTACCGATCGCCCCGGGTTGCTGGCGGATATCGCACGGGTCCTGCGCGAACAACATCTGCGTGTGCACGATGCACGCATCGCCACATTCGGCGCACGCGCCGAAGACTTGCTGCTGGTCAGCGATGAACACAATCACCCCCTTTCGCCAGAACGTTGTGATGCACTTCGCATTGCCTTGTTGGCGGTTCTTGATGGAGAAACTGCATGAGTTCGCCCCACATCGACAGCCTGCGCAACACCTTGGAAGATGCGTGGGAACGGCGCACTGATTTACAGGCCGACGAGATCGCCAGCCGCGTGCGCCCGGCAGTGGATCAGGCGATTGCCGGATTGGAGCAAGGCACGCTGCGGGTGGCCGAGCCCGACGGCAATGGCGGCTGGCAGGTCAACCAATGGTTGAAAAAAGCGGTGCTGTTGTATTTCCGTACCCAGGACATGGCGCTGATGGATGCCGTGCCCGCCCCGTTCTGGGACAAAGTGCCGGCACGCTTTGCCGGCTTCGATGAGGCCGCCTTCCGTGCTGCGGGTGTGCGCGTGGTGCCTGGCGCCGTGGTGCGCGCCGGCAGCCACATCGGCAAAGACGTGGTGTTGATGCCGAGTTTCGTCAATATCGGCGCATTCGTTGGCGAAGGCACGATGGTGGACACGTGGGCCACGGTGGGAAGCTGCGCGCAGATCGGCAAGGGCTGTCATCTGTCGGGCGGCGTCGGTATCGGTGGCGTGCTGGAACCGCTGCAGGCCGGCCCGACCATCATCGAGGATCATTGCTTCATCGGCGCACGTTCGGAAGTGGTGGAAGGCTTCGTGGTCGGCCATCACAGCGTGGTGGGGATGGGCGTGTTCCTCGGCCAGAGCACTCGCGTTTACAACCGCATGACCGGCGAAGTGAGCTACGGCAGTGTGCCGCCGGGGAGCGTGGTGGTGTCCGGCTCGCTGCCCGCAGCCGATGGCAGTCATGCGTTGTACTGCGCGGTGATCGTCAAGCAGGTAGATGAAAAAACCCGCAGCAAGACCAGCGTCAACGAGTTGCTGCGCGGGCTGGCGGATTGAGTAGCGCGAAATAATTGCAAGGCCGGCGGGTAGAGGATTTGCGCGACCTTGGGCGGCATGGATGCCGCCGAAGAGCCTACATGGATGTACTTGCGGCGTGTCGTGAAAATCCTCTGCGCGTCGGCCTAACGGAGCGTTCTGCATGACGACTGTGTATGGCCTGAAAAACTGCGACACCTGCAAGAAAGCGCAAAACTGGCTGAAGCGTTTTGGCGTGGACTACACCTTCGTGGATTACCGCGACCAACGGCAGTCGCCGGACACGCTGCTGGCATGGAAAGACGCCGTGGGCGGTTGGGAGGCGCTGATCAACAAATCCTCGACCACCTGGCGCGAGCTTGCGCCGCAGCGCAAATCCCCGGGCAGTGATGCCGAATGGAAATTGCTGCTGCGCGAATACCCGCAGCTGATCCGGCGGCCCGTGGTGGTGCTGGCCGATGGCCGCGTGTCGCAAGGATTCAGCGACAATGGGTTCAGGAAATTGTTCGGGGCAGGCGCATGAATGACGTGTTGCAACTGACATGCGAGTTGATTGCGCGCCCCTCCATCACACCGGACGATGCCGGTTGCCAGCCACTGATCGCGCAGCGCTTGCAAGCGGCGGGGTTTTCCATCGAATCCTTGCGCTTTGGCGATGTGGACAATCTTTGGGCCACCCACGGCAGCGGCGTCGGCCCGGTATTGGTGTTGCTGGGGCATACCGATGTGGTGCCGCCGGGCCCGCGTGAGGCGTGGGCCAGCGATCCCTTCGCCGCCGAGATTCGCGACGGCGTGTTGTACGGGCGCGGTGCGGCCGACATGAAAGGCAGCGTGGCGGCATTTGTCATCGCGCTGGAACGCTTTGTGGCTGCGCATCCGCAGCACGCCGGCACGGTGGCGCTGCTGTTGACCGCCGACGAAGAAGGCGATGCCATCGACGGCGTGCGCAAGGTGGCCGACGTGTTCCGCGCACGCGGCGAGCGCATCGATTGGTGCATCACCGGCGAGCCATCCTCCAAACAAGTGTTGGGCGATTTGCTGCGCGTTGGCCGGCGCGGCAGTCTGTCGGCCACGCTCAGCGTGCGCGGCGTGCAGGGGCATGTGGCGTATCCGGAAAAAGCGCGCAACCCCATCCATCAGGCGCTGCCGGCGCTGGCCGAATTGGCCGCACGCCAATGGGACCAAGGTTTCGAAACCTTCCCGCCGACCAGTCTGCAAATTTCGAATATCCACGCCGGTACCGGTGCCAACAATGTGATCCCCGGCGAGCTGCAGGTGCTGTTCAACCTGCGCTACAACCCGCATTGGACGGCGGAGAAACTCGAAGCCGAATGCGAGGCGATCTTGCAGTCGCATGGCTTGGATGTTGACCTGCATTGGCACCGCAGCGGCGAACCGTTCTACACCCCGGAAGGCACGCTGCGCGCAGCGGCGCGCAAGGTGCTGGCCACGTTTGCCGGCGCAGCCCCGGAAGAAAGCACTGGCGGCGGCACCTCGGATGCCCGCTTCATTGCGCCACTGGGCGCACAGTGCATTGAAGTCGGCCCGGTCAATGCCAGCATCCACCAAGTGAATGAGCAGGTGCGGGTGGAGGATTTGCAGCAGCTGCCAGCGTTGTATTTGCGGTTGATGGAGACGTTGTTGGCGGGTTGATCAGCGCGTTGCCGGCAGCAACGTCAACGTGTATTTCACCGGCCCTGGCAGGAACGGTGTGGGGTTGCCTTCCACCCATGCGGCGTGGCCGGCGCCCCAGAACGGTGACAGCGGGTGGCCACTTTGGCCGCCGGGCATTTCGATGATGCCGTCTTGCTCGTGGCCGGGTGAGACCACCATGCGTTCAGACGCACCAAAGGCGGGGCCGACCACGCGTGGCAAGTTGCCATCGCCGGCCAAGGCTTGCGTGGGCATGCATAGCCACGGTTTGCCGAAGAGGGGAATAGCTTTGGCCAGCGGGTGGCAGATCGCGGCGGTATTGCGCTCGCCCCAGGTGCGCTGGCCCAGTGGGCCGGATTTTTCCAGTGTGCTGCGCACTTCGCTGGCGGCATCTTCAAACAGCGCGTTCCAACTTGCATAGTGGCGTGGCAGCAGATGGTCGGGCATCCGTGTCACCAGCGGCCACACCACGCCTTCCAATTGCGGAAGATCGGGTTTTTCGAACGCGTTGCCCAGTGCGGCGCGTGCGGGGGCGGTGAGGCCATCGGCAATGCGCGCCGTCACAGCCAACCGCCAATCGCGCACGATGCGGTAGCTCACCGAGGCGGGGGTGGCGCGGCCTTCCCAGGTGGATGCGGCCTGCGCCAAGGCGTGCAGTGCGGGTGTGTTGGCAGTCTTGGCGCGTGCTTGCAGCAGGTGCTGCCACGGGGTAAGGAACACGGCGCGGTCATCCAATTGCACGGCCAGTAGATCGTGCTCACTGAAGCGTTGTCTGGCTTGCAAATCATCGCGAATCTGCGCGGCACGGGCACCCAAGGTGTAGCCACCATCGCCGACAGCGGCCAAGGTTTCGCCATCCACCACGCGGGCATTGGCGGTCCACAGGCGTGGATAGTCGGGCGAGCGCAGGACGGGGTTGTTGCGAGTGGAAATGGACCACGGCGGGCAGTCTTGCGTGCGCGCATCGATCACGGTGTTGCTGGCGGGGCAGCTGGCGGCGCGTTGCGGAATCGGCCCCAACAACCGCCATGCGATGTGGCCTTGGGTATCGGCAATCACCAGATTTTGCGTAGGCAAGGCGATGTCTTGCGCCAGTTGCAGGGCGTTATCCACGGTTTGTGCCGACGCAAACCGGCTCAAGCCAAGATTCACGGCCCCTGGCAATTGCGCCGCCCAGCGCAGGCTGAGCACGCGGCCATCGGCTTGATGCTGCACGACAGGACCCCATGCGGATTCTTCTACCTGCAAGGTAGCCGGCTTGCTGTGGGCGATCTCGATGCGCTCAGTGAATTCACGCAGTGGCACGCAACCCGATGTGACGACGCGGGTGCAGGGGGTTTCCAGCTTCCAATCCTGTGTGTCGATATAGCTATTGGTAAAGCCCCACGCTACCCGGCCATTGCTGCCGGCCACCACCAGCGGCAAGCCGGGGAGGGTGAAGCCCTGCACATCGACCTTGCCGCCGGGTGCGGCCGGGTCGGGGTAGCGCAGGCGCGCACGGAACCAGATATTGGGTGCGCGCAGGGTCAGGTGCATGTCGTCGGCGACGATGGCGCGGCCGTCGGCGGTCAGACTGGCATCCACCGCAAAATTATTGCTGCCGGGAGCGTGCTTGGCATCCGCGGTGACCGTGTCCACGGGATCGCCGGGAAGGGTGCGCAAATTCACCTGCTCAGTACCGGGTAGCACCGCATCGCCACGCACGGTGCCTTGCAGCGGCGCATCCCAACGCGTGCCGTCATGGGTCAGCAGGGCATACAGCGCCGGTGGCAGATGCGGACGGATTCGCCACAGCGCAAGTTCACTTATGTTCTCACCACCCTGCAGGTCGAAATACATGGCCATCGCGGCCAGCGGCGTGTCTTCGGCCGTCCACGGCTGCGGCGCTTCGCGCAGCAGCAGGTAGGGCCAGGGCCGGACGCGCAGCGCGGCCAGTCCGGCATTGACGCCTTCGACGTAGGCATCAAGTTGGGCGCGCTTGTCGCCGGCGATCGCGGGCAGGTCTTGTTCGACGCGAGCGCGCAGCCGGTGCAGGCGGTGCTGCTTGTCGACGTCGATGGCGGCGGGACCGACCAGCGCGGCCAGCTCGCCAGCGGCGCTGCGCCGCATCAGGTCCATTTCGAAAAAGCGCTCCTGTGCATGCACATACCCGAGTGCACGCAGGGCGTCGGCTTCGTTTTGCGCGTCGATGGTGACGGTGCCGTTGGCATCGCGTGACACGCTGACTGCTGCCTGCAAGCCCGGCAGGGCGTGCTGGCCACCCAGTGTGGGCAGGCTGCCGCGCAACAGGCAATAGACCGTGACGGACGCAGCCACCACCAGCAGCAACAATGCAAGCAATCCCCGTTTGAGCCATCGACGCATCACGTTGCCTGCCTTGTCTGGTGGTGTATTGAATGAAGTTGCATCCGCAAGCATCGCTTGCGCAATGGCAAACAAATAGTGCACGATCGCCGCATGTCCTTCGCCCTTGCCAACATCAACAATAATTGCAACCGCAATAATCGCGGCACGAGACAGCGTGCGCGGCAGCGGGTCCGCGCATAGGCAAGGCAAGACCAGCCGAACTTCCCAAGACCCGCATCGCAAGATGCGGGTTTTTTCGTTTTGTCTCCCGATAACGCTCTCGAAACCAAGGAAACCTGCCATGTGCTCCATCTTCGGAATCTTCAACCTGCAATCCAGTGTGGAAAGCCAGCAACTGCGGCGCGAAGCCCTGGAGCGCTCCGGCCGCCTGCGCCACCGTGGCCCGGACTGGAGCGGGGTGTATCTGGATGCGGGCGCGATTTTGGTGCATGAGCGCTTGGCCATTGTTGACCCGGCCGGCGGCTCACAGCCGTTGTTGTCTGACGATGGTCAGTTGGCGCTGGCGGTCAATGGCGAGATCTACAACCATCGCGCCCTCAAGGCCGAGCTCGCGCAACCCTATACCTTCCAGACCGAATCCGACTGCGAGGTGATCAACGCGCTGTACCGCGAAGACACGCCGGCCTCTTTCCTCAACCGGCTGAATGGCATCTTCGCGTTTGCGTTGTGGGATAACGCCAATGGGCGCGCCATCATCGCCCGCGATCCGATGGGCGTGGTGCCGCTGTATTGGGGGCACGATAAAGAAGGCCGCTTGCGGGTGGCATCGGAAATGAAAGCGTTGGCCGATGATTGCGCGGACGTGGCGCAGTTTCCGCCGGGGCATTGGTTCGATACATCCACTGGCGAGATGACCCGGTACTACCAACGGCCGTGGCGCGACTACGCCGCGGTGGAAGGTGCAGAGGTCTCGCTGGCCGAATTGCGCGAAGCGTTCGAAGCCGCCGTGCATCGCCAGCTGATGACCGACGTGCCGTATGGCGTGTTGTTGTCGGGTGGTTTGGATTCCTCGTTGGTGGCCGCCGTGGCTGCACGCTATGCGCGGCATCGGGTTGAGGATGGCGATCAAACCGAAGCGTGGTGGCCGCGTTTGCACAGTTTTGCCATCGGGCTGAAAGACTCGCCGGATTTGGCGGCGGCCAGGATCGCGGCGGAGCAATTGGGCACTGTCCATCACGGCTTCGAATACACCTTCGAGGAAGGTCTCGACGCGCTGCCGGAGGTGATTCGGCATGTCGAAACCTATGATGTGACGACCATTCGGGCATCCACGCCGATGTTCCTGCTGGCACGCCGGATCAAGGCGATGGGGGTGAAGATGGTGCTGTCCGGCGAGGGCAGTGACGAGATTTTTGGCGGCTATTTGTATTTCCACAAAGCGCCCAATGCACGCGAATTTCACGAGGAGTTGGTGCGCAAACTGGATGCGCTCTACAACTACGACTGCCTGCGCGCCAACAAGTCGATGATGGCCTGGGGCGTGGAGCCGCGGGTGCCGTTTCTGGACCGCGAATTTATGGACGTGGCGATGCGCATGGACGCCAAGGACAAGATGGTGGACAAGGCCAGCGGGCGAATTGAAAAGGCGGTGCTGCGGCAAGCCTTCGAGGGCTATCTGCCGAAGGAAATTTTGTGGCGGCAAAAAGAGCAATTCAGCGACGGCGTGGGCTACGGCTGGATCGATGGTTTGAAGGCGCACGCCGAAGCGCAGGTGTCGGATCGCGAACTGGCCGCCGCCGACAAGCGTTTCCCGCACAACCCGCCGCAAACGAAAGAGGCCTATTTCTACCGCACGATGTTTGAGCGCTTCTACCCCAGCCCGGCGGCGGCCGAAACCGTGCCCGGTGGCAAGTCGATCGCCTGCTCATCACCTGCCGCCATTGCGTGGGATGCGAGCTTCGCCGCGATGGCCGACCCGTCCGGGCGTGCGGTGGCGGGGGTGCACGCGCAGGCGGTGGCGGCGGTGTGAGGCCGCGGGAGGGGCCGGGGGCACGAAAGGTTTGACAATGAGAAGTAGTTAGTAGTATTACTACTAACCATGATGCTCACCGATACCCAGCTCGCCATCCATGCCTTCCTTGCCGAGCGCATCGAGGCCGATGGCTTTGCCCCCTCACAGGCAGAAATCGCCCGCGCCTTTGGCTTCAAAGGTGTGCGTGCGGCCCAATACCACTTGGAGGCACTGGAAGCGGCGGGGGTGCTGGAACGCAGCCCCGGCCGTGCGCGCAGCCTGCGCCTGCTGCACTGGCCGGATGGTCCCAAGCAGCTTTCGCTGCCCGCCAACGATGACACCCTGCAGTTGCCGGTGCTGGGGCAAGTGGCGGCCGGTGTGCCCATCGGTGCCGACATCGGCAGCGAGCAAATGGTGCTGATGGATCGCGCTTTGTTCACGCCCACCCCGGATTACCTGTTGAAGGTGAAGGGCGATTCGATGCGCGATGAGGGCATCTTCGATGGCGACTTGATCGGCGTGCATCGCACCAACGAAGCCCGCAATGGACAGATTGTGATCGCCCGGATTGATGACGAAATCACGGTGAAGTTGCTGCGCATCGGGCAAGGCCGCATCCGCCTGTTGCCGCGCAACCCCGACTACGCCCCCATCGAAGTCAAACCCGGCCAGGACTTCGCGATTGAAGGTTTGTACTGCGGTCTGGTGCGCCCCAATGCGTAAATCCCGCGCAATGCCTGCTGCACGCGCAAGCGCAATTCCGACGGCCTTCACGGCATTTCCCGATGCCCGGCCGCGCGGCAACGTGCGAATTTTCAATCCGGCCCAGTGCCGTCGCAGCCTGTGCGACAGCCGCCGCCTACGCTGACCCCATTCCAGAAATCACCGACTTGAGGAGCACCACAATGGACGAAAACAAAAAGCGCGCACTTGCCGCTGCCCTGGGCCAGATCGAACGCCAGTTCGGCAAGGGCTCGGTCATGCGGATGGGTGACCGCACCGTGGAAGCGGTGGAAACCATTGGTACCGGCTCGTTGATGCTGGATATCGCGTTGGGCATTGGCGGCCTGCCCAAAGGCCGCGTGGTGGAAATCTACGGGCCGGAATCGTCCGGCAAGACCACACTGACCCTGCAAACCATCGCCCAGTGCCAGAAGGCCGGCGGTACCTGCGCCTTCATCGATGCCGAGCACGCACTGGATCCGGTGTATGCGCAGAAGCTGGGCGTAAACCTTGAAGATCTGTACCTGTCGCAGCCGGATACCGGCGAACAGGCGCTGGAAATTGCCGACATGCTGGTGCGCTCGAACGCGGTGGACATGGTGGTCATCGATTCGGTCGCTGCCTTGACCCCGAAGGCCGAAATCGAAGGGGAAATGGGCGACCAACTGCCTGGTCTGCAGGCCCGCCTGATGAGCCAGGCGCTGCGCAAGCTGACCGGCAATATCAAGCGCAGCAACTGCATGGTGTTCTTCATCAACCAGCTGCGCCAGAAGATCGGCATCATGATGCCGGGGCAAAGCAACGAAGTGACCACCGGCGGCAATGCGCTGAAGTTCTATGCCTCGGTGCGTCTGGATATCCGTCGCATTGGCAGCATCAAGAAGGGCGATGAAATCATCGGCAACCAGACCCGTATCAAAGTGGTCAAGAACAAGCTGGCGCCGCCGTTCAAGCAAGTCGTCACCGAGATTCTGTACGGCGAAGGCATCAGCCGCGAAGGCGAACTGATCGACATGGGCGTGGACGCCAAACTGGTGGAAAAAGCCGGCGCTTGGTACAGCTATGATGGTGAACGCATTGGCCAAGGCAAAGAAAACGCCCGCCAGTACCTCAAGGAAAACGTGGCCGCCGCACACAAGTTGGAAGCTGCCCTGCGCGAGAAGTTCGTGCCGGAAGAAGCATCCCGCGACGACAGCGACGGCCGCGAAGGATGAGCGCACCGGGTGGCGGTGATGCTGCGTCGTCCTCGTCAGTGGGGCAGCGTCGCCGCCGCCCGGAGCCTTCACCTACACAACGTGCCTTGGGCTTGCTCACCCGACGCGAACATTCCCGGCAAGAACTCACGCGCAAGCTCCAGCAGCGCGGTGTTGCCAGTGCGGATGCGGCTGCGGTCATTGACAAACTGGCCAGTGCTGGCTGGCAAAACGATGCACGGTTCGCCGAATCACTGGTGCGCAATCGTGCAAACAGTGGCTATGGCCCGGCATTTATTCATGCCGAGTTGAAGACGCACGGCCTTGGCAGTGAGGCCGTGGCCATTGCAATGGACAGTTTTGAAGGCAATTGGGTTGAAATTGCCCGGGATTTGATCCGCCGCCGCCACCCGCAGGCCTTCACCGGCAACCGCGATACCCAGCGCAAGGCTGCGGATTTCCTGCTGCGGCGCGGGTTTGCGATGGACCATGTGCGGGCCGCGATAGGCCATCCGTAGCAGCGGCCGATGGCCGCGACCTCGGTTGCGATGCCCCATAGTCAGCGGTCAGGCGCTACGCGCTGCACCAGTCGTTTGTGTCAGCTGCGGCCAGCGTTGCAATACAGAGGCACGGATACCCGCCACATCCAGCCTGGCTTCGGCCAGCAGGTCTTCACGGCTGGCGTGATGCTGGAAGGCGTCGGGCAGGCCCAGGTGCAGGATGGGCAGGCTGATGCCTTCGGCGGCCAGCAATTCGGCCACACCACTGCCGGCGCCCCCGGCCACCACATTGTCTTCCAGCGTCACCAAGCCTGCGTGGGTCTTGGCCAGTTCCAGAATCAGCGCGCGGTCGAGGGGTTTGACAAAGCGCATGTTCACCACGGTCAGGCCCAGTTCTGCCGCCACCTGTTCTGCCGCCGGCACAATCGCGCCAAATGCCAGCAGCGCAATGCGTGAACCTTGCCGGCGGAGCTGCGCTTTGCCGATCGGCAGCGTGTCCAGCGTGGGTTGCACCGCCACGCCGGGGCCGGTGCCGCGTGGGTAGCGGACGGCGGCGGGGCCGTTGTAGTGAAAGCCGGTGCTGAGCAGTTGCCGGCATTCGTTCTCGTCGGCCGGGGCCATCACCACCATGTTGGGCACGCAGCGCAAAAAACTCAGATCCAGATTGCCGGCATGGGTGGCACCATCCGGACCGACCACGCCGCCACGGTCGATGGCGAACAACACGTCCAACTGCTGGATGGCGACATCGTGCACCAGCTGGTCGTAGCCGCGTTGCAGGAACGAGGCATAAATCGCGACGACAGGTTTGGCGCCTTCGCAGGCCATGCCCGCCGCCAGGGTGATGGCGTGTTGCTCGGCGATGGCGACATCAAAATAGCGCTGCGGATACTCCTGGCTGAACCGTACCAGCCCGGAGCCTTCGCGCATCGCCGGGGTGATGCCCAGCAACTTCGGATCGGCGGCGGCCATATCGCACAGCCAGTCACCAAACACGTCGGTATAGGTGGGCTTCTTCGCGCCGGCTTTGCCAATCACACCCACCGACGGATCAAACGGGGCAACCGCGTGATAGCCGATCTGATCGCCCTCGGCCAGATCATAGCCCTTGCCCTTGGTGGTGATGATATGCAGCAGTTGCGGGCCTTTCAGGCCTTTGAGGGTTTTCAGGGTATCCAGCAGGGCGGCGGTATCGTGGCCATCAATCGGGCCGGTGTAGTGAAAGCCCATTTGCTCGAACAAGGTGGACGGCACGAACATGCCTTTCCAATGTTCTTCCCAGCGTTTGACGAAGCGCGCCGGTGGGTTGTGCTTGTCGCCCAACAATTTTTTGCCGCCTTCGCGAATCGCGTTGAGGGTGCGGTTGCCGGACATGCGGCCCAGCATCTTGGTCAGCCCGCCCACCGCTTCGCTGATCGACATGCGGTTGTCATTGAGGATGACCAGCAGGTTGGGATCGGGCTCCATGCCGCCGGCGTGGCCCAGCGCTTCCCACGCCATGCCGGCGGTCATCGCGCCATCGCCAATCACCGCGACCACTTTGCGCTCGCTGCCGGTCTGTGCACTGGCAATCGCCATGCCCAAGGCCGCCGAAATCGAGGTGGACGAATGCCCCACGCCAAAGCAGTCGTAGTCGGACTCGTCGCGCTTGGGGAAGGGGGCCACGCCGTCTTTTTGCTTGACGGTGTGAATGGCATCGCGCCGCCCGGTCAGGATTTTGTGCGGGTAGCACTGGTGGCCAACATCCCACACCAGGCGATCGCCTGGGGTGTCGAACAAATAGTGCAGCACGGTGGTCAGTTCCACCACACCGAGGCCCGCACCAAAGTGACCGCCGGACTTGCCAACCGATTCAATCAGGTAGGCGCGCAGCTCATCGGCCACCGCACGCACCTCCGTCTCGGGCAGGGCGCGCAGGTCGGCGGGGCGGTCGATCTTGGACAGCAGGGGGTAGCGGGCAGCATCAATCATGGTGCGTATTGTCGCGCCGACGGGCGGAGCGGGCAATGCGGGGGCGCATGGGGTGGCTTGTGAAACAACAAAGCCCGCGATGCGGGCCTTGGAGGGGGGCTGCGTTTGCCTGAATCAGCCGCAACTGCCGCAGCAGGTGCTGCCTTCGGGGTGTTCCGGGGCCACGGTGGCAGGGTAGCCGGCCGCACGCAGGGCATCGCTGATGGTGTTTTCGTCCACTTCAGTGTCCACCAACAGACGGCCGCGGGCCAAGTTGGCAGTGATTTTGGCGTGCGGGTCGGCCGCATGGACGGCAAACGCGATGGAACGGGCGGTGGCTTCATCCACCAGGCCAAGGACGTCGAACAGCATGGGAACTCCAGCAACAAAATGCGCGTGGCGCGGTGGCGGCATGATCGAATAGTGCGGCAGCTATCGCCTTGACCGATGTCAGATCAGGGCCACTTTGCCGATATGCCGGATGATCAGTCTTCCTGCGCCGCCAGCGTGCGCAGCTCGGCGGCGCGGTCGTGCCCCAGATAGCGGTGGATGCCGGCACGGGCCAGATACAGCAGCGGAATCAGTGCGATGGCGGCCAGCATTTTGTAGACGTAATTGAGCGTCCCGATGGCCAGGAATTGTGCCGTGGGCCAATGCTGCGGGCCGATCACAAAGGCGATGTACAGCACCACGAAACTGTCGACCAATTGCGACACCGCGGTAGAGCCGGTCGCGCGCAGCCACGCGTGACGATCACCGGTGTGGCGGCGAATGCGGTGGAACACCCGCACGTCGATCAGCTGCCCGACCAGGAATGCCACCAGCGACCCCACGATGATCCACATGCCCTGCCCGAAGATGGCGGCATAGGCGGCCTGATAGTCGGGTACCCCCTGCGTTTGCGCCGCACCCAGCCACCACGTGGCTGGGGCCAGGTGAATGGCGATGTAGGCGAACAGGAAGCCGTACGCCACCAGTCCTGCGGCCAGCCAACTGATCATGCGCACACCGCGCATGCCGAAGTATTCGTTGACGGTGTCGGTCATGATGAACACGATGGGCCAGATCACCGTGCCGGCGGTGAAATCCAGCGTGCCGCGATTGCCGAACAAATCCCAATGCAGGGGCGCGATGCCCAACGTGGCTTCCAGCGCAAAAATCTTGACCCCGATGAATTCGGCCAGCACCGCATTGGCGCAGAAGAACGCCGCCAGCCCTACAAACAAGCGGATGGTGCGGTCTTCCAGAAGGCGCATATTCAGGCGGTTCCGGCCGGGTCAGCGGGACGCGCCGCCGGTGGCGAGAATGGAATCGTATCGGGGGCCACCGCGCCGCCGCTGATGATGAAGCTCATCGCCTGATCCACGTTCCAGTCGGTGGGGGTGATTTTCTCCATCGGCACGATTTCCAAATAGCCCGATGTGGGATTGGGCGTGGTGGGCACATACACGGCCGCCAATTCGCGGCCGGTGCCTTGTTCGCGCATCACCCGGGTGACGAAACCGAGGGTCTTCATTTCGTTGTGCGGAAAATCAATCAGCACCACCCGCTGGGTGCCGTCGGGCTTGGTTTGCAGGATGTCGAGCAATTTGCGTGCGCTGCCGTAGATGGTGCTGGCCAGCGGAATGTGTGCAATCAGGGTTTCGAACCAGCCCAGCAGGCGCTGACCAATCACGCGGCGGGTCAGCCAGCCGGCCAGCAGGATCACCAACACGGTGGCGACCAGGGCCAGTGCATTTTGCACCCACGGTTCCACCAGCCAGCCAAAGGTCATGGGGTTGCCTTCGGCGATACCTTGCAGGGTGGGCCCCACCAATGGCTTGCTTAAATCGCCCAGCAAGACGAAGACAAATTTCACTACCACCCAGGTCAACCAGAGCGGCAGCAGGGTGAGCAGGCCCGTCAGGAACAGGCGTTGCAGGCGGTGGCCAAGCGTGAGGGGGGCAGACATCCGGCTAGTTTACGGGCAACGCGGTGCGGCGTTCAGTCCAATTTTGCCAGTCGTATCCCCACATTGTCATAACCGCGCACGGAATCCAGCGCTTGCAACTTGCCACTGGTCATGCGCTGGGTGCAGGCGTGGTCGGCGCACAGGCTCAACCAGCCTGCCACCGGGGTGGTGGGCTGCGCGCGCAGTTCGCCGGCACTGGGCAGGCGATAGTGGTGGCCATCCTGCGCTTGCAGCCAACGCGCATAGGCTTGCGCATCGGCAGCGTTGACACAGACCACCGGCTTGCGATCGTTGCCAGTGTTGTTCCAACGCAGGCTGCGGCCGAGGAAGCCTTTGCCGCAGTCGGCCGCGTCACGCCCGGTGGTGGTGGCAAAGCGTGCGTAGTCGCTTCGGCTGACAGTCACAATACTGACCGGTGTCATCGCCACCGGCACGGAAGCAGCAGCTGCCAGCTGTGCCGAGGCGCTGCCGGTGCCACTTTGCGCGGCGCTGATACGCGCTTGCAGGTTGCGTTTGCGCGCGGGATCCAGGCCCAGCCAAGCAGCCTGATCCAACAGTATTTGCGCGGTCTTGCGCGTCTCGGGTTTGGCCAGTTGCACGGTAAGCCGCTCATCCAGTGCCTTGTCCAGTCGGGCATGCAGCAGGCTGATGGCAGCACCGGTGCCGCCGCGCCGGCTATCCAGGGTTTGTGCGCGCGTGAATGCGAGTTTGGCGGTGGCAGTGTCGCCATTGCGCAGTGCCTGCGCTGCTCGATCCCCTAGTGCATCGAAGAGCAACGCAGTCAAACGCAAGGTTTGCGGGTGGGTGGGAGCAACGTGCCACGCAGCTTCAATGCTGTCCCATGCATTGCCATTGCTGGGCTCCAGCAGTTGCCCGGTATGCAGTTGCTCCTCGGCATTGGCTACATACGCGGCAATGCTTGCATCGGCGCGGTCGGCTGCCGGTGAGGTAAGCACGGGGCCAGACGGTGCGGGATTGCTGGTCGGTGCTGGCAAGCTGGCGACGGGTTGGGTTGATGCCGCCGCTGCAGGTCGAATGACCGCAGCGGTGGGTTGATCTGCAAGGTGCAGGTAGTAGGCAACGCCCAGCGCAGCGACCAGTACGATGCCAGTCGCTGCAAGCCACGAACCGCGGCGACTGCTGGTCTCTGCCGCCGCCCGCGAGGCCGCCTGCGCCGAAGCGTCAAAGGTGGCCGGGACCTCTACCGCGGCGAACGCCTTCCCGGATTGCTTTTCCAATTGCACTAGCGCGCTCAGCATTTCTTGCGCGCTGGCGAATCGGTCACCTGGTTGCTTGGCCATCGCTTTGTCGATGAAAGGCTGCCAGTGCTTGAGTACTGACGGCAAGCGCGGGATGGGTTCCTGTACATGCTTGATCGCCATGGTCAGTGCATCGCCGGCGTTGTACGGCAGGCGGCCAACCAGCATTTCCCAGGTCAGGACACCCATGCTGTAAAGATCCGCACGGCGATCCACGTCTTGCCCGCGGGCTTGTTCCGGCGGCATGTAGGCAGTGCTGCCCACCGCCAAGCCGGCATTGGTCAGGCGCGGGTTGCTGCCACGCCGCAGGGCGATACCGAAATCAGTCAGCAGCGGTCGGTCGGCCTCATCGAACAACACGTTCTCGGCTTTGACATCGCGATGCACCACCCCGCGCACGTGCGCGTAGTCCAGCGCCTGCAACAGTTGGCTCAGGATCGCGGTGATTTTCGGTTGGTCGCCGGCCAGCTTGCGTTGCGCCAAATGCCCGTGCGAGAGATAGGGCATCGAATAAAACAGGAGGTTGTCGGGGGTGTGGCCAACCTCGTGAATGCGCACGATGCCGGGGTGTTCCAGCCGCGCGATGGTGCGCGTTTCATTTTCGAAGCGCGCGCGATTGGTGCCATCGGTCAGCGCATCGGGCAGCATCACCTTCAGCGCAACCTTGCGATCCAGCGAGACTTGCTCGGCCAGATATACGGTGGACATGCCGCCTTGGCCGATAACGCGCAACAACTTGTAGCCGTCAATGCGTGGAAAGGTTTGATCTGTCACTGCGTCTTGCTCCAACAAGCCCCCCCGAGCCCGTCGCGAGCATACGACGGACACGCAGGCCAGGGGAATGCTTGTGCGCTGCCAGTGTGGAGCGGCACCCGCGTGCCAATCAGATCGGCAATTACACCAGCAGCAATGCCGACATCTGTCGGCGCACGCGGCTGACCAGATCTTCGTCGTCCAGGATACGGAACGCATCGATCAGCGATTTGCGCGCCAGTCCGTCGGCGTAAGCCTTGTCGCGCCTCAGCATTTCGATGAATTGCGCCAGTCCGGCTTCGGCATCACCGCCGACCAATTGGCGTACGCCCAGCAGGTGGCGCGCGCGCAGGTCGGCGGGGTCACTGGCAATCGCGGCGTGCAGCACTTCGACCGGTGGCGCGTCCTTGAGCAGGGCGGCAAAACCCAGCCGGGCGCGTGCCTTGATGGTGCGCTCATCGGTGGCCAAATTGGCCGGCAGCTTGTCCAGCAAGTGTTCGGCTTCCACCGCCGCACCGGTTTGCAGCAGCGCCAGTGCCAGATCGAGCTGGTGTTCGGCCTTGTCAGGTTCGGCTTCCACTTGCTTGCGCAGGCGCAGCACTTCAGCGTGCGGGTCGAGCGGGGCGGCGGGGGCTTCGGCCACAGCGTCGTCGTCGGCCGGTGCCGCCGGCTCAATGCCCACCTGCGCCAGCATCTCGCGCAATTGGCCTTCCGGCAGTGCGCCGGGAATCGCGCCCAACACTTGGCCATCTTTGACCACCGCGATGGTCGGTACCGAACGGATCTGGAACGCGGCGGCCAGCTCCTGCTCCTTGTCCACATCCACCTTGGCCAGCACGAAGGCGCCGTGGTATTCGGCGGCCAGTTTTTCCAGCACCGGCCCCAGCGTCTTGCACGGCCCGCACCACGTGGCCCAGAAATCCACCAGCACGGGGGTTTCCAGCGATTTGCGGATCACCGTGTCTTCAAAGGTGGCAGCGGTGGCATCGAATACGTGCGGATGATTGGCGTCGGTCATGGCGGCGTCGTTCTTGGGAATGCACAGGAGATGGCGGCGATGAGGCAGGTTAACAAGAGATGTAAAAAATAGTTGACATCGCAAACCTCCGATGTAAATTAAACATTACATTTCGTCTACTGGAGTTTACGCGATGATAGGTTTGTCTCCGCGTCATGCATTGATCGCCTGGCTTGCGCTGGCCGGCGTTGGGCTGGCGCTGTTTTTCAGTGGCAACTATCGCGATATTCCGTTCCCGCTCGGTTGGCTGGGCACCTTGCTGTTCGTCGCGGCGGTGTGGTTTGCGGTGGCCCGCTTGCACGATGTGCCGCACAGCGAGGAGGAGGCACAAGTGGCCCCGGGTGAGTGGCAGGCGTGGATTGGTGTGGTCTTTGTGGGCGCGGTGATCGCCGCTTGCGTGCTCAAGGCGCATTTGTTCTTGCCAGAGCTGCCGATTGGCCGCAATCGCGAAGTGGCCGCGGCCGGCAAGTCCATCGGCACCTTGTTCGTGGCGTGGCTGGTACTGGCGCATGTGCTGAAGCAGCGCTGGGCCGGGCGTGTGCAGGCCGATGAACGCGATGCGCACATTGCCTTGGTTGCCGGCCATTGGGCGCGCTGTGCGACAGCGATAGGTGTGATTGCAATCGCGGTGACGCTGGGGTTCTCCGACACCGAACGCCTGCAGCACTTCAGCTATCCCTTCATCGCCCAAGCGCTGATGCTGGTGCTGCTGGTGGGGCTGTGGTGCGAGCAATTGACGGCGGCGCTGTTGTATTGGCGGGATCGGCGTGGAGCGCAGGCATGAAGTTCTGGACGCAGGGGAAGAATGAGCGCGACACACGGGCATTCGGCGAGCGCTTTGCGTGGCGGATGATCCTGATGTTTTCAGGCATGGCGCTGTATTTGGTGTCCGGCTCGATTTTTAGCGGACGGCCAATCGCGATTTTGGCAACACTGATCGCCTTGCCACTGGCGTACGGCTTCCGTCTGCGTGCCGCTGCCGAAGAGCGGCGCCGGGGCGAGACGATGGAGGACGAGCGTGACACTTGGATCCGGGCGCAGGGTGATCGTGGGTTCCGGATCGCGGCCTCGTGCTGGTATGGCGTGTTGGCGTTGGTGCTGTGCGTCGATGCCATTCGTGCTGTGCTGCAGGCGAACGATTGCGTGCTCCCTGGCATGATCCTGCTGGGCCTGATTGCCGCCAACATCGTGGGGCATTTGACTGTGGCGGTGCTGTATCGCCGTGACAGGCAATGACCGGCACCCGCATTGCCAACCAGATTCGTCGCCTGCGTTTCGAGCGCGGCGAGCTGACCCAGCAGGCGCTGGCCGATGCCTGTGGCGTCACGCGGCAAACCATCATTGCGCTGGAAGCGGGGCGTTATGCGCCGTCGCTGGAATTGGGCTTTCGCATCGCCGATGCGCTGGGTGTGCGGATCGAGGAGGTGTTCTTGTGGCAAGCCAAACAATGAGCATCAAAACTGTGACATGGGCGTGGCTGGCATTCGCCACGTTTGCCATCGCCTTGCTGCTAGCCAATCTTGGCGTGCCCGAATACTCCCACCGCATCCATCCAGTGGCGTTGCGTGGGGCCATGGGGTTGCCGGGGGCGCTGTGGTTCAACGTGGGTGCATTTGTGTTGCCGGGGGGGCTGTTGCTTGTGCAGGCGCAAGGACTGCGCAAGACGCTGCAAGCGGCCGGTTGGCTGGCGCGGATTGGATTGACGCTGGCGCAGTGGTCGGCACTGGCATTTGCCATGCAAGGTGTATTGCCGCTGGATCAGCAAGGCGTGGATGCGGCCGCCAGCAGATTGCATGTGCTGATGTGGATGCTGTGGTGGATCGCGTTTGTACCCGGCGCGTTGTTGCTGGCATTGGCGCTGCGGCAACGGCGGGGGCTTATGTGGCTGAGTGTGCTGGCAGCGGTAGGGGTGCCGCTGCTGGCAGTGCTGGCCCCGGTTGGGGCGTGGGCGGGGCTGGCGCAGCGGTTGGCGTTTGCGCTGTGGTTTGGTTGGTGGTTGTACGCAAGTGTTGCGCTTAGCCGTACTTCAACTTCAGGCGCAGGATCGTTGCCCCCAGGACAAAGGTGATCGCATTGGAGACGATCATTGGCCACGAGTGCAGAAAAATGCCGTAGCCAAACCAGCAGGCAATGCCGAACGTGAACACCACATACATCCATAGCGAGATCCCCGAGGTATCCCGCGTGCGGATGGTCTTGATGGCTTGCGGGACGAAGGACAGCGTGGTGCAGGTGGCGGCCAGATAGCCCATCCATTCCAGGGTCATGGGCTGGCAGCCTGGTTGTTTTGGCGGTACACCTTGCCGGCCTTCATCACAAACTGCACCTGCTGCAGCACGCCGATATCGGCCAGCGGGTTGCCGGAAACGGCCACCACGTCGGCATATTTACCCGCCTCTAGGCTGCCTACATTGGCCGATTGCTTGAGCAGCTCGGCGGCATTCACGGTGGCCATTTGCAGCGCATACGCGGCCGGGATGCCCGCGTCGGTCAGGTAGGTAAACTCTTTGGCGTTTTGGCCGTGCGGATACACCGCAGCATCGGTGCCAAACGCCATCCTCACCCCCGCTTTGTACGCACGGCCGGCCGTGGCTTGAATGCGCGGCCCTACCAATTTGGCTTTGGCGGCTACTTGCGGCGGGTAGTAGCCTGGCGTGTTTGCCATTTGCTCGACGTATTTGCCGGCAATAATCGTGGGCACAAACCAAGTGCCGCGTTCGCGCATCAGCAGCATGTCGGCATCGTCCATGAAGGTGCCATGTTCGATGGAGTCCACTCCCCCCAGTACTGCCCGCCGGATGCCTTCCGCGCCATGCGCATGCGCCGCCACGGTAAACCCATAGTCCTTGGCGGCAGCCACGATGGCCTTGACTTCATCGAGGGTCAGTTGCGGGTTGTCGGCACTGGTGCTTTCGTCCAGTACGCCGCCGGAGGGCATGATTTTGATCAGGTCGGCACCGTCTTTGTAGTGTTGGCGTACGGCCTTCCACGCATCGTCGCTGCCGTTGATAATGCCTTGCTTGGGGCCGGGATCGCCCTGCAAATCTTTGCGGTAGCCATCGGTGCCGTCGGCGTGGCCACCGGTGGAGCCAATCGCGGTGCCGGCGGTAAAGATGCGCGGGCCGGGAATCAGGCCTGCATTGATGGCATTGCGTAGGGAGATCGACTCGCCATCACCATCGGCCAAGTTGCGTACCGTGGTGAAGCCGGCTTGCAGGGTACGCTGCGCATACACGGTGGAGCGGATGGCGTAGTCGGCGATATTCCAGCGGAACTGGTCGCTGTATCCGGTAGGGCTGGTTTCGAATGTCAAATGGGTATGGGTGTCGATCAACCCGGGCAGGCAGGTCAAACTGCCTAATTCAATGATTTGCGCGCCTGCCGGGGCTTGCATGGGGCCGGCGTGGACATCGGCGATGCGGCCATCGCGCACGGTCAGGCTGTGTTCGCCCAGCAGCTTGCCGCTCTTGGCATCAAACAATTGGCCGCAGTGCAGTACGGTATCAGCGGCAAAAGCGGGGGCAGTGGCGGCTAGCAGGCCGATTGCAAGCAAGGTATGGCGGCGCATCGCTTCAGCCTGATTGTGAAAAGGGAAGTGTGCCATGTGTTGCGCTGCGGTAAGCTTCCCCATCCGATCTTGCATGTTGTCCGCCGTGTCCGAGCCCGTTGCCTACGAATCCCGTACCGTCGAGTCCGCTGCCCAGTCGTTTTGGGCCACCAGCCGCGCGTTTGAAGTGCGCGAGGATTCGACCAAGCCCAAGTACTACTGCCTGTCGATGCTGCCGTACCCCTCCGGTGCGCTGCATGTGGGCCACGTGCGCAACTACACCATTGGCGATGTGATTTCGCGCCACAAGCGCATGACCGGCCACAACGTGTTGCAGCCGATGGGCTGGGATGCCTTCGGCCTGCCGGCCGAGAACGCGGCGATCAAAAACAAGACTGCACCGGCCAAGTGGACGTATGCCAACATCGAACACATGCGCAGCCAGTTGCAGTCGCTGGGCTATGCCATCGACTGGAGCCGCGAGTTCGCCACTTGCAAGCCCGATTACTACGCACACGAGCAGCGCATGTTCGTGCGCTTGCTGAAAAAGGGCATCGCCTATCGCAAGAATTCGGTGGTGAACTGGGACCCGGTGGATCAAACCGTATTGGCCAACGAGCAGGTGATCGACGGCCGCGGCTGGCGCACCGGCGCACTGGTGGAAAAACGCGAGATCCCGCAGTGGTTCTTGCGCATTACCGACTATGCACAAGCATTGCTGGATGACTTGAACACGCTGGACGGCTGGCCGGATTCGGTCAAGACCATGCAGCGCAATTGGATTGGCCGCAGTCAGGGCTTGGAAATCCAGTTCCGTGTCGATGGCGAAGCTGCGCCGTTGACGGTATTCACCACCCGCCCGGATACCTTGATGGGCGTGACCTTCATCAGCATTGCCGGCGAACATCCGCTGGCGCTCAAGGCCGCGCAAACCCATCCTGAGCTGGCGGCCTTCCTGGCGGATTTGAAGCAGGGCGGCGTGTCCGAGGCGGAGCTGGAAACGCAAGAGAAACGCGGCATGGCCACCGGCCAATGGGCCATCCATCCGATCACTGGCGAAGACGTGCCGATCTATGTCGCCAACTTCGTGCTGATGGGCTACGGCACCGGCGCGGTGATGGCGGTGCCGGCGCATGACCAGCGCGATTGGGAATTTGCCAAGGCCTACGGCTTGCCGGTCAAGCCGGTGATTGCCGATGCGGCCACCCGCGATGCGCTGGAAGAAATCAATACCCACCTGCACGATCACGACGACCCGATGGCGGTGGCGCTGGGCGGCCACGCGCCGGTGGACGTGTACGAGATCGATGCTGCAGTGGCGACGGTGCGCGAATATCTGCGCCGGATCGAGGAAGACGGCGCGCAAACCGAACGCGGCTGGTTGATCAATTCGGGTGAATTTTCCGGCATGGATTTCGATGCCGCATTCGAGGCCTTGGCGGCGAAACTCGAGGCTGGCGGCATCGGCAAGCGCCAGATCAACTACCGCCTGCGCGATTGGGGCGTGAGCCGGCAACGCTATTGGGGTTGTCCGATTCCGGTGATTTATTGCGCAAGCTGCGGTGCCGTGCCGGTGCCGGAAGATCAGCTGCCGGTGGTGCTGCCGGAAGATGTGGCCGATGCGTTTGCCGCAGGCAATGTGCATTCGCCAATCAAATCGGACGCGGCATGGCGCAAGACAACGTGCCCCGGTTGCGGCGGTGCGGCCGAGCGTGAAACCGACACCTTCGACACCTTCATGGAGTCGAGTTGGTATTACGCCCGCTATACCTCGCCGGGTGCCACCGACATGGTGGATGCACGCGCCAATTACTGGTTGCCGGTGGATCAATACATCGGCGGCATCGAACACGCGATCCTGCACCTGATGTATTTCCGCTTCTATCACAAGCTGTTGCGCGATGCCGGCTTGGTGACGTGCGATGAGCCGGCCACGCGCCTGCTGACGCAAGGCATGGTGATTGCCGATACCTTCTATCGCGAAGACGCCCACGGCGCGAAGGAATGGGTCAACCCCGCCGATGTCGAATTGCAGCACGACGAGCGCATGCGCGTGATCGGCGCCACCTCGCGGATCGATGGCCTGCCGGTACTGATCGGCGGCACCGAGAAGATGTCGAAGTCGAAAAACAACGGGGTGGACCCGCAGATACTGGTGGACAAATACGGTGCCGATACCGTGCGTCTGTTCTCGATGTTCGCCGCGCCGCCGGAGCAATCACTGGAATGGAGCGATGCCGGGGTGGAAGGCATGGCGCGCTTCCTGCGCCGCTTGTGGCGTGATGTGCACGCGCATGCCGCGCAGCCCGATCACCCGGTCGTTGATGTTGCACAACTGGACGCCGCACAGAAAACCCTGCGCCGGCAGTTGCACGAAACCATTCAGAAAGTGGGGGATGATTACGCCCGCCGGCACAGCTTCAATACCGCGATTGCCGCGTTGATGGAGCTGCTCAACCACGTCGCCAAGTTCACCGATACCAGCGATCAGGGTCGCGCCGTGCGCCACGAGGCCTTCGAGGCCATCGTGCTGCTGCTCAACCCGATCACCCCGCATATTTGTCACGCGTTGTGGCAAACGCTGGGTCATCCGCAAACCTTGCTGGAAGATCAGCCGTTCCCGCAGGCCGATGCGTCCGCCATGGTGCGTGATGCGGTCAAGCTGGCGGTGCAGGTCAACGGCAAGCTGCGCGGCACCATCGACATGCCCGTGGATGCCAGCCGCGAAGCGGTCGAGGCGGCGGCGCTGGCCGAGCCGAATGTGGCCAGCTTCGTGGCCGGGCAAACCCCGAAGAAGGTGATCGTGGTGCCGGGCAAGATCGTCAATATCGTGGTGTGAGAGCACGTTCCGACCCCGTTGTAATGGGGTCGGCAGCAATTTTTCTGTCGTTTTCGCCTAGACTTCCAAGAATGAACTCACGCCTGTTCGCCATCGCCCTTGCCGCAACCTTGCTGTCCGGTTGTGGTTTCCATCTGCGCAATGCGCTCAACCTGCCGGCCAATCTGGGCCCCGTGCGGGTATTGGCCGCCGATCGCTACAGTCCCCTGTCCGAGCTGTTGGCGGATGGTCTGCAGCGTGCCGGCGCGCAGGCAGCGGCGGCCGATGCCACTGAAGGTGTTGCCACCTTGCAGGTGATTTCCGAGCAATGGGCCGACACCCCCATCAGCAACGACCAGTCTGGCCGTGCGCAGGAATACGCGCTGCGTTACGCGGTGATTTTCAGCCTGCATCGCGCCGATGGCAGCGTGGCCGTGCCGCAGCAGGCGGTGGAGTTGTCGCGCGATTATCTGGCTCCGGCGGTGGATTCCATCGGCAAGGCCAGCGAGCGCGAAATGCTGGTGAAAGAATTGCGCCGTGATATGGCCGCAGCGATTTTGCGGCGGGTCGATGCGGCATCGAAAGCAGTGGTTGTGCCCTGATCCGGGCAAAGTCCGGCTCTGTGGTTGACGTATGGAGCGCTGACAGATGGAACTGAGCGCCGACCGGTTGCCCGCACAGCTTGCCGCCGAGCCGCTGCGCCCGATCTATCTGGTCGCGGGCAGTGAAGCGTTGTTGGTACTGGAAGCGGCCGACGCGGTACGGGTGGCGGCGCGCAAGCACGGCATCAGTGAGCGTGAAGTGCACGACATGGACGGCCGCGATGCCGACTGGGATGCACTGGACGCCAGCATTCATGCGCCCAGTCTGTTCGCCAGCCAACGTTTGCTCGAAGTGCGTCTGGCCACCGGCAAGCCCGGCAATGACGGCAGCAAATTGATCACGGGGTTTTGCGCCAATCCACCCGGCGATGTGGTGTTGCTGGTGATCGCCGCAGACTGGTCGAAAGCGCATGCCGGCAAATGGAGTGAAGCGATTGCCAGGGCCGGGCACGCGGCAATTGCATGGCCGGTCAAACCGCATGAGCTAGTCAGTTGGATGGGTGCGCGGCTACGCAGCCGTGGCCTGAAAGCCAGCCCTGATGCGGTCGCGCGGCTGGCGCAGCGAGTGGAAGGCAATCTGCTGGCGGCAGCGCAGGAAGTGGACAAACTGGCGCTGCTGCTGCATGGCAGTGGCGAGGTGCTGGATGTCGAGCGGATGGATGCGTTGGTCGCCGATTCCGCCCGCTTCGACGTGTTTCGGCTGACCGATGCCGCGCTGAACGGACAGGCTGCGCAAGTGGCCCGCATCATCGCCGGCCTGCGCGCTGAGGGCGAGGCCATCCAGGCGTTGATGGGCATGCTGGTCAAGGAATTGGGCACGGTGGCAGCATTGGCGCGGGCACGCAATTTTGCGGCCGAATGCAAGGCGCAACGCATCTGGGATTCGAAGCAAGCGGTGTACAAGCGCGCATTGGCGCGGCATTCGCCGGAGCGCTGGCAGCAGTTTCTGAGCGACGCCGGCCGTGTCGACCGCATCTCCAAAGGCCGTGTTCGCCTCGGTCAGGAAACGACCGATGCGTGGCAGCAATTGGAACGCCTGCTGCTGGCGGTGGCGGACAAAGGCGCGCTGCGCTTGCTGGCCTCGTGAGCCGTTTGCGCATTTGTTATGGCGGCAGCTTCGACCCCGTGCACAACGGGCACCTGGCGGTGGCCAAGGCCGCCCGTGACGTTTTCGCGGCTGAGGTGTTGATGCTGCCGGCGGGTGACCCACCGCACAAGGACACCATCCATGCCGATGCCGAGCAGCGCGCGGCGATGCTGGCATTGGCGCTGGCCAATGTGACTGATATTGCGCTGGATCGACGCGAGTTGCACCGCGCTGGCCCGTCCTACTCGGTGGACACCCTGCGCGAGCTGCGCGGCGAATGGGGTCCACATGCCCCCATCGCATGGCTGATCGGTGCCGATTCCCTGTTGCAATTGCACACGTGGCACCGCTGGCGCGAATTGTTCGACTTCGCCCACATCCTGTGCGTGCAACGCCCTGGTTCGCAACTGGATGCGCAACATCTGCGCAGCGCAGCACCCGAGGTGTTGGCGCAAATCAATGGCCGCTGGTTGCCACCGACGGCACTGGCGGAGGTGGGCGCAGGCGGGTTTGCGCTGCTGCCGCTGCCGCAGTTGCGCCCGGAGTCGTCCACCGAGCTGCGTCGGCGGATTGCCAGCGGTGACGAATGGCAGTCCTGGGTTCCCCCGGCGGTTGCGGCCTATATCGTCCGTCAAGGCCTGTATCGGGGACAGGCCGGTATACTGCCGGCATCTTTATCGAGCCATCACCCTTGACTACCGCCGCCCAAGTTATCAAAACCAGCCTGCCCACCCCGCCGCCGTCCGTCGAGGCCTTGCTCAAGTCCGTGCACGACGGGCTGGCAGAACTCAAAGCCAAGGATGTCGTTGAAATCGACGTGCGCGGCAAAAGCAGCGTCTGCGATTACATGGTGGTTGCCTCAGGCACCTCCACCCGCCACGTCAAATCGGCCGCCGATGAAGTGGTGCGGTTCGCCAAGAAACTCGGTGTCATGCCCCTCGGCGTGGAAGGCGAGCGTGAGGCCGAATGGGTGCTGGTCGATCTGGGGGATGTGATCGTCCACGTCATGCTGCCGCGCGTGCGCGAGTTCTATGCACTGGAACGGCTGTGGTCGGTGGGCGATCAACAGCCGGGCGATGGCGCGGCCGACGTTGCCTGAACGCCTTCCCCTTGCAGGGGATGGCTTGAAAAATGAAAGCGCGCCTGATCGCCGTCGGTGAACGCGCCCCTGGCTGGGTTGCACAGGGCTTTGCCGAATACCAGAAGCGCCTTTCCCACGGGTTGCCATTGGAATTGGTGGAAGTGGAGCCCGGCGTGCGCGGGAAAGGGCGCGACACTGCGCGTGCGATGAGCGATGAAGGTGCGCGGGTACTCGCCGCGCTACCCAAGAACACGCATGTGGTGGCGCTGGATGGGCGCGGCAAAATGCACTCCTCGGAGCAGCTTGCCGTGCGGCTGGAATATTGGCGCAGCCAAGGCCGTGATCTGACCTTCCTGATCGGCGGCCCGGAAGGCCATGCCACCGACGTCATCACGCGCGCGGATGAACACTGGTCACTCGGCCCGCTGACCCTCCCGCACATGCTGGTGCGGCTGGTGCTGGCAGAGCAGCTGTATCGCGCCACCGCACTGCTGAGCAACCATCCCTATCATCGTGCTTGAGCAGTCACGCTAATTTGCCGCACGATAGGCAAATGAACGAATACTTTCTCCCTGATCCCGCCGCCACCGATGCATTGGGCGCGCAGCTTGCGCAAACCTTGCCGGAACGCGCCGTTATCCATCTGCATGGCGATTTGGGAGCGGGCAAATCCAGTCTGGCGCGGGCATTGTTGCGAAGCCTTGGGGTTACCGGGACCATCCGCAGCCCCACCTATACCCTGGTCGAGCAATATCCGTTACCGCAGGGTGGCTTGGCGGTACATCTGGATCTGTACCGCATCGGCAACCCCGGCGAGCTGGAATTTCTGGGGCTGGATGGCGGCGAGGCACGGTTGTGGCTGGTGGAGTGGCCCGAGCGTGGGCAGGGCGCGCTGCCACCGGCGGATCTGGAGGTCGCGCTTCAGACCGAAGGTCTGGGGCGGCGCTGCAGGCTGCTGCCACAAACTCCTTGCGGCAAGGCTTGGCTGGATGCAATGGCGTCAGGGTGAGCTTTCCGGCGTTCAGTTCAGTGATGACGCATGAATGTCTTGCAGGTTGCGGATTTTGAAGGGAAAAGTGCTTGCAAACACGGGTTGCAGGTGGTTTACTCCGGACCATGCGCACGATGGGGAACTGCTCTCAGCTCTGGATGCCAGCGGCCACGCTGCTGGTTGCGCTCAGCTGTGTCTCGGCAAATGCTTCTGAAATCAAGCAATTACGTTTGGATGCCGGGGTCACGGGGACGCGTGCCGTGGTCCAGCTGGATAAGCCGGGCAGCTACAAGTTGATTCGCTTGTCCAACCCGGAGCGGTTGGTGGTGGATTTCCCTGACAGTCATCTGGCCCGCAATCTGGTGGTACCGATGGCGTCCGGGATTGTCAAGGCTGTGCGCACCGGACAGCCCGTGGCAGGCACGGTGCGCGTGGTGTTTGACCTGTCCAGCCCGGTCGCGGCCATCCCCACCCTGTTGGACACCGCAACCACGGGGGTCCAGCTGCAGCTGGAATGGCCTGGCGATGGGGTGGTGGGCAAGCCCGACGTGGGGGCGCAACCGCAACTGCAGAAACCACCGACTGCGCTGTCGCAAACGGCCAGCTTGGCTGCACCGTTGGCCACTGCCGCAAGCAAGGCCAAACCCGACTCGAAGCCTGAAGCAACTGTTGTTGCGAATGCGCAGCCCGATGCCAGCAAGCCAAGCACGAAGCCAATCCTTGCGGCAACCGCCAAACCCGCGATCGACTCCATTGCCGAATTGGCGAAGCAGGTGATGACGGCAGCACCGGTGGCAGTGGAACCGGCCAGCAAGCCGCAGCCCGATGTGCCGGAAGCGGCGGCGCAAGCACCTGCCCCGGGTTTGCCAAAAACACCGATGCAAAAGGGCATGCGCCCCCTGGTCGTAGCCATTGATGCCGGCCACGGCGGACAAGACCCGGGTGCGCACGGGTTGAACGGTGCGCGTGAAAAAGATGTCACCTTGGCCATCGCCCGCGAACTGGCGCGGCAGGTCAATGCCACGCCGGGGTTGAAGGCCTATCTGACCCGCGATAGCGATGTGTTCATCCCGCTGGAATATCGCGCCCGTCGCGCCAGCGCCAACAAGGCCGACATCTTCCTGTCCATTCACGCCGATGCGGCCGAAAACCGCGGTGCGCGTGGCTCGTCGGTGTATGTGCTGTCCACCCGGGGCGCGTCGTCGCAGCGGGCACGCTGGCTGGCCGACAAGGAAAACGCCGCCGATGTGATTGGCGGCGGGCGCGTGAAAGTGGCCGACAACACCTTGACGTCGGTGCTGCTGGATTTGACCCAAAGCGGCAACATGAAAGCCTCGGAAGACGCTGCCGACCATGTGCTGGGCGGCCTGAAGCGGGTGGGCAACAATCACAAGCCGGATATCGAACGCGCCAATTTCGCGGTGTTGCGCACGTCCGACAAAATGCCGGCGATGCTGGTGGAAACCGCCTTCATTTCCAATCCGGATGAAGAAAAGCGGCTCACCGACCCAACCTTCCAGCACACCTTGGCGGGCGCGATTCTGGATGGCATCGACACCTATTTCTCGCGCCAGCCGCCGCCGGGTACCTTGTACGCCGCACGTGCGCAGGCGGCACAATCGGCACAATCGGAAACCCCCGTTCGCGGTGGCATTGGCGGCGGCCGCTAAGCCCCAGTCATCGGGCGGCAGCGGCTAAACTTGGCGGGTGAATATCCGTCAACTCCCCGAAGTCCTCATCAACCAGATTGCCGCAGGCGAAGTCGTTGAACGCCCCGCCTCGGTGGTCAAGGAATTGGTTGAAAACGCGCTGGATGCCGGCGCGCAACGTATCGACATTGATCTGGAAGAAGGCGGGGTCCGCCTGATCCGCATCCGCGATGATGGTGGCGGCATCGCCCCCGAGCAATTGCCGCTGGCGGTCAGCCGGCATGCCACCAGCAAAATTGCGTCGATTGATGATTTGGAATCTGTGGCCACGTTGGGCTTTCGCGGCGAAGCACTGCCGTCGGTGGCCTCGGTCAGTCGCTTTCGGCTGGTGTCGCGCGCGCGCGATGCGCAGCACGGTGCGGAGTTGCGCATCGACGGCGGCACACTGAGCGAGGTGGCACCGCAGGCGCATCCGCAGGGCACCACGGTGGAAGTGCGCGATCTGTTTTACAACGTGCCGGCGCGACGCAAATTCCTGCGTGCCGAACGCACCGAGCTTGCACATATCGAAGACTGGTTGCGCACGCTGGCACTGGCGCGGCCGGATGTGGAATTGCGCGTGACCCACAACGGCAAGCCGTCGCGGCGTTGGAAAGGCGAGGGCGACCTGTTGTCGGAACTGCGTCTGCACGAAGCGTTGGGCGAAGACTTTGCGCGCAATGTGCTGCGTGTGGAGCACAGCGCTGCCGGCATGCGCCTGCATGGTTGGATCGCGCAACCGGCCTACAACCGCGCCAGCACCGACCAGCAATATCTGTACGTCAATGGTCGCAGTGTGCGTGATCGCAATGTGGCCCATGCGGTGCGGCAGGCGTATAGCGATGTGCTGTTTCATGGCCGCCACCCGGCGTATGTGCTGTTTCTCGAACTCGATCCACGCGGTGTGGATGTCAATGTGCATCCGGCCAAGCATGAGGTGCGCTTTCGTGAGTCGCGCTTGGTGCATGAGTTTGTCTATCGCGCCCTGCACGAGGCGCTGGCTGAAACCCGCGCCGGCAATGGGCAGGCGGTGTCGGGTGCAAATACGGGTGCTGCGGCGCAAGCTTGGCCACTGTCGCAAGCCCCGCAGCAACAGCCGATGGGACTGCGTGTCAGCGATACACCTGCCGCCTATGCCGCGCTGTATGCGCCGCGTGGCGGTGATGCGGGCATGCCATCGGCACCACTATCCGCTATGTCTGCGATGCCCGCAGACGTACCCGGCGGCATGCCGCCACTGGGCTTTGCCATCGCGCAACTGCACGGCATTTATATCCTGGCCGAAAACGCCGAGGGCTTGATCGTGGTGGACATGCACGCCGCGCACGAGCGCATTGGCTACGAGGCCTTGAAAACGGCGCACGACGGTGCCGGCCTGCGCACCCAACCGTTATTGGTGCCCAGCAGTTTGGCGGTGTCCGAGCGTGAGGCCGACGTGGCCGAACGCGAGGCGCAGACGCTGCTGGAACTGGGCTTTGAAGTGCAGCGCAGCGGCCCGCAGTCGCTGTTGTTGCGCAGCGTGCCGGCGTTGTTGGCGCAGGGCGATGTGGAAGCGTTGTTGCGCGACGTGCTGACCGACCTGCGTGAGCACGGCAGCACGCGGCGTATTGCAGAAACCCGTGACGCATTGCTGGCCACCATGGCCTGCCACGGCGCGGTGCGCGCCAACCGGCGGCTGAGTCTTCCTGAAATGAACGCATTGCTGCGCGCAATGGAAGTGACCGAACGCTCCGGTCAATGCAATCATGGCCGGCCTACGTGGACGACATTCAATTTGGCGGAGATCGACAAATGGTTCTTGCGCGGACGTTGACCTGGATTGGCATCGCGCTGGCGTGCCTGCTGCCTGTGAGTGCCTGCCAGCGCAGTCAACCCAAACCAGCAATGGATGCGGAAGCAGGGATACAGGCCGCCGCCAAAAAATATGCCCACGAACAATTCATGTGGCGCGGTCGGCGCGTCATTGCACTTACCCGTGAGGGTGGTTGGACCAGCTTGATTGGTCTGCATTGGCTGGATGCCGGCACCCATCGGGTGGGCAGCGGGGCGGATAACGGCCTGCGTTTGGCGATGGGCCCGAAGCATTTGGGGGTGTTCACGGTGCGTGATGGCAAGGTGAGCTTCGTGGCTGAAGCTGCTGTGACCGTGGATGGTGAACCTAGTGCCGGCAGTGCACTGCGCAGCGATCAGGATCCGGCAGGTGCCAGCGTGATTGGGTTTGATGGCGGCAAGGGGGAAGTCACCGTGATCGAACGCAATGGCAGGCCGGCGCTGCGGGTCAAACATGCCGAGGCCGACAGCCGCGTGCATTTCGCGGGCTTGCAGTACTGGGTGGGTGGGCAGGACTGGCAGATTCCGGCGCGCTTCATCGCGCACCCGGCGGGCAAAACGCTGCCGATTGCCAACATCATTGGGGGTACCGACCAGATTCCGAACCCCGGTGTCGTGGAGTTTGCGCGCGCCGGTAAAACCTATCGTCTGGAAGCGCTGGATGAAGGCGAAGGCACCTTGTTTCTGGTGTTTGCCGACCGCACCAGTGGTCACGGCAGTTACGGTGCCGGTCGCTTCATCGATGCCCCCAAGCCTGATGCCCAAGGCCGACTGGTGATCGACTTCAACCAAGCCTACAACCCGCCGTGTGCATTCACGCCATTTGCCACCTGCCCATTGCCGCCGCCGGAAAATCGCCTGGACCTGAGTGTGGAGGCCGGCGAGAAGGCCTACGTCAAACCCGCAACCACTGCCGGGAATGCACCGTGATGTTCAAATTCCCGGCCTTCATGGTGTGCGCGCTGTTGCTGCCGGTTGCACATGCCCAACCCGCGGTGGGTCAAGCCCTGCAGCCCGCCAATCCAGCCGCCACGCAGGCAACCACACCTGCAACAGCAATGCCTGGTCGGCATCCACTGTTGTGGAAAGTATCGGATGCGGACAACACCGTGTATTTGCTGGGCTCTTTCCACCTGCTCAAGGTCGATGACTATCCGTTGCCGGCGGAGATTGATCGGGCGTTTGCTGACAGCCAGCAGGTGCTGTTCGAAGTCGAACCTGCTGCGCTGACCGCGCCCGAATCCGTCGCCAGGATGCAGCACTACATGGGCTATGACGATGGCAAAAGCTTGAGTCAGGTGTTGCCCAAACCGACCCTGGAAAAATTGGACACACTACTGGCGGCGGGCGGTGGTTCGGTGCAGGCGGTGGAGCAACAGGAACCGTGGGCAGTGAATCTGGCATTGGTGCTCAGCGTGAGTCAGGCCTTGGGGTTTCGCCCGGAATTGGGGATGGACCGGCAGCTGATGGAGCGTGTGGCCAAAGCGGGCAAACCGTCTGCCGGGCTGGAGACGATTGACGCGCAATTGCAGGCGATGGACAGCATTCCCTATGCCGAACAAAGTCAGGGCATCGACGAATTCCTGTCCGACCCGCAAAAGGCAATCCATCAGCTCAACGACATGCACACATGGTGGCGCGCAGGCGATGTCGAAAAACTCGATGTTGAAATGCGCGCCGACATGGCCAAAAAAACGCCGGAAAGCTATCGGTTGCTGGATGTGCAGCGCAATTTGAGCTGGCTGCCCAAGCTGCAGGCACGCCTGGATGGCGTCAAGTCAGGCAATACCTTGGTGGTTGTAGGTGCCTTGCATCTGCTGGGCAGCGATGGGCTGGTTGAATTGCTGCGCGGCAAGGGCTATACGGTGGAACGGGTGTGCGACCACTGCGTACCTTGAGACGCTGCATGGCAGCGCTTCAGGTCCGGGATGACGCGGCTATTTGGACAATTTATTCCCGGACTGCGCTGATCGCGGGCAGGCGGAGGGTTGCAAGATAGCGACCATCCTCGATGCTGGCATCCACACGCCCACGCCCACCGGTCATGGCATGCACGCGTTCACGCGCCGAGCTCAAGCCCACGGCATGGCCGTCGCTGCGCACCCCGGTGGTGGGCAAATCATTGGCCACGATGACTTCCACCGTGTCGGCACTGTGCCGCACCAGAACATCCAGCCGGCCGCCAGCAGGCAGCCGTTCAATGCCGTGGCGAATCGCGTTTTCGACCAGCGGTTGAATGGAGAGTGACGGCACCGTGATGGCGGGTACATCAGCCGGCACTTGCCAGTTCAAGCGCAGACGATCGCCGAAGCGGAGCTGTTCGATTTCCAGGTAGCGATGCGCCAGCGCCAATTCTTCGGCCAATGGAATAAGTTGCGGCCCGCGCAATGCGCTACGAAATAAGTCCGCCAGATCCAGCAGTACCCGTTCTGCAGCATCCGGCTGGGCATGCACAAGCGCGGCCCCTGTGTTGAGCGTGTTGAACAGAAAATGCGGGCGAATGCGCGCCTGCAAGGCTTCCAGTTCCAACTGTTTGGCGCGTACCGCCAGCTGCCGCGAGCGCCAATAATTTTGGTAGGTCAGCAAACCGATCAAGCCCACCACCACGGCCAACGCCAGAATACGCAGGACAAACTCATTGCGCGATTCCGAGGCATTCCCGCTCATGCCCAGCACGCTCCATGCGGCGGTGGCGACCAGCAGGCTCATGCCAAGAAACAGGGCGAGGCATACCCACGCCATACGCAGAGGCGGCAGCTTGCCAATCGGCTTGCGCAACAAAAACAGTGTGCACAACGTACCCAGCACCACCCACTGCACACCGAGCGAGGCCAGCCCAAACTGCACCAGTCGGTCACCGCTATGGGTGGGTGCCAATGCCAGCAGTGCTGCCAGGGCTTCACCACTGAGCACCACTGCCATCAAGGCGGGTGGGCGCCATAGTGCAGCCAGTGGGTCAGTGTGGGTGATCATGCAGGCAAGGGTAGCCGGGAATGCGCGCCAGTGGTAAACCGCAACCGCAGCCCCCGCAACGCATGCGTTTAGCCGGTACTGATGCGCAGTTGAATTCCCAGCCCCAGCATGTCGTCGGGCTCACTTTCCAAGTCGGCGCGCAGCAACGGATGGGTTTGCAGCCAGCGTCTGTCGATGCGCAAGGTCAAGAGGTCGTCCTTGGCTTTCAATTGCAGCACGGGTGGCAATGCATCCCCACGCGCACGATGCAACAACACGGCAAGCCGCAACAGGGCAGCACTGCGGCGGGCATTGGCCAGCAGCCGGTCGGGGATGGCTTCAAACGCCGATTTTGGGATGCTGCGACGATGGGTTCGCACCAGTGCGGCAAGAAAGCGTTGGCCTTGCTGCGAGAAGCCGGCGATATCCGAATTGGCCAGCACATAAGCACCATGCGTGTGGTAGCCGCTATGCGCAATGGCCAGTCCGATTTCATGCAAACAGGCGGCACGTGACAACATCGCGCGATCATCACTGGTCAGTTGCCATGCACTGGCCACTTGATCGAACAGCAGTAGCGCCGTGTGATTCACCCGTTGTGCTTGCGCAGCATCCACGCCATAGCGATGCATCAGTGCACTCACTGAAACATCACGCGGATCATCAGCGCCACCACGGCCCAGCAAGTCATACAGCACACCTTCGCGCAACGCTGCCTTGCTTACTTGCAAGCGGTCGATTCCCAATGTGGCAAACAGTGCCTCCAGTACCAATACGCCACCCGCGATGATCGGGCGGCGATCGTCTGACAGACTGGGCAGATCAATGCTGTCGATGCTCTCGGCCTGCAGCAGACGGTCGCGAATCTGCGCGATGGCCTCTGCGGTGATTGAGCCCTTGGTCAACTTCATGGCGACACAAATATTGCCAATGGCCTTGTGGGTGCCGGAGGTGCCGATGGCTTCATCCCAGCCCAATTGCCGATAGGTAGCGGCAAATTGCTGCATTTGTGCGCTGATCTCGGTCAGCGCGCTGTTCCAGCGCTTGCGCGACAGCTTGCCGCCATCAAAAAATCGGCGGGTGCTGGCAATGCAGCCTACTTGCAGGCTTTCGCGTTCAAGCGGTTGAAAGCCGCGACCGATGATGCATTCGGTGGAGCCCCCGCCGATGTCGATGACCAACCGCTTTTGGCCCGCTTGCGGGGGTTGTTCGTGGGCCACGCCCAGATACACCAGGCGCGCTTCTTCGCGTCCCGAAATCACGTCGATGGTGTGGCCCAACGCGGCTTCGGCGGGGACCAGAAAAGAATCCGGCGAGCGCAGCTGGCGTACGGTATTGGTGGCCACCACGCGCACATGGCGTGGCGGGATATTGGCAATACGCTGCCCGAACCGCGACAGGCTGGCCAAGGCACGCTCGCGCACTGCTGGGGCCAAGCCGCCCAGTGCATTCAAACCCTCGGCCATGCGCACGGTTTCGCGCAGCCGATCCACCACGCGCAGTTGGCCCAATACACATTGCGCGACCACGATATGAAAACTGTTGGAGCCCAAATCCACGGCAGCCAGGAGGTCGCCATCACGTGGAGTGATGGCGCTGTTGGGCAGGCGTGAGGTCATGCGCGTATTCATGCGGGCGCTATTGTCGCTCACACGTACAAATCTTCCAGCAAGGACAGTTGCGCCGAGAACGGCGCCTCATCCGGGCCGGGTGTGCAACGATGGTAGTGGCCGTCGGCCCCCATCTGCCACGCATTTTGATTGTCGGCCAAATAGTTCATCAGGCCTTCGTGATGCACGCGCTCAGCCAGCTGTGGATCGAGAATCGGGAACGCGGTCTCCACCCGGCGCAGCAGATTGCGCTCCAACCAGTCGGCGGAGGAGCAATACAGCTCCGGGTTGCCGTCGTTACCAAACCACCACACGCGATGGTGTTCCAGAAAACGGCCGACCACCGAGCGCACCCGGATGTTGTCCGACACGCCGGCAATGCCCGGGCGCAATGCGCACGCGCCGCGCACGATCAGGTCGATTGCAACACCCGCTTGCGATGCCTCGTACAGCGCACGCACCACTTGCGGCTCATTGAGGGCATTGATCTTGGCAATGATGCGCCCCGGCTTGCCGGCCTGCGCCAATGCGGCTTCGCGGGCAATCCGTTCCAGCACACCCTTGTGCAGGGTGAACGGAGATTGCAGCAAGCGGGCCAGCGTTAATGGTGCCGCCAGCCCTGACAATTGCTGGAAAATCAGGTGCACATCATTGCCAATTTGCGGGTTGGCGGTCATCAGGCTGAAGTCGGTATAAGTGCGCGCGGTGCCGCTGTGATAGTTGCCCGTGCCCAAATGCACATAGCGCTGCAGCAGTGGGCCTTCGCGGCGCACGATCAACAGCATCTTGGCGTGGGTTTTGTAATTCACCACCCCATACACCACCTGCACGCCGGCATCTTGCAAGCGGTCGGCCAAGCCCAGATTGGCCTCCTCGTCAAAGCGCGCGCGCAATTCCACCACCACGGTCACGTCTTTGCCATTGCGTGCTGCCTGGATCAGCTGATCCACGATCAGCGAGTCCTTGCCGGTGCGATACAGGGTTTGCTTGATTGCCAGCACATCCGGATCGTGCGCGGCCTGTTGGATAAGCTCCAACACCGGGGTGAATGCATCGAATGGATGATGCAACAGCACATCACCTTGCCGAATGGTGTCGAACATGCAATCCACGTCCCGCAGCAGCCGCGGCTGGAATGGGCGGAACTTCAGCTCCGGGCGCTTGACCAGGTCATACACCTGCACCACGCGACTGAGGTTGACCGGGCCATTGATTTTGTACACCGCATTGGCCGGCAACTCGAAATTGGCCAGCAGCGAATCCACGACGTCTTGCGGGCAACGCTCGTCGATTTCCAACCGCACCGCGCGCAGGTAGCCACGCCCCAGCAATTCATCACGCAGCGCCAGCGCCAGATTGTCCATATCGTCTTCATCGACGATGAGTTCGGAATTGCGGGTCACCCGGAACTGGTGCGCGCTTTTGACATGCATGCCCGGGAACAATTCGCGCACGAATTCCGAAAGCACCGAGCTGAGGAAAACGAAGTCGTGCAGTGCATCGCCATCACCATCGGCATCGGGGAGGCGGATGATGCGTGGCAGTGAACGCGGCGCACGCACGATGGCCAGGTGACCCTCACGCCCGAATGCATCGCGACCCTCCAGCAGTACTACCACATTCAACGATTTGTTGAGGATCTTGGGGAACGGATGCGCCGGATCCAGGCCCAGTGGCGAGAGTACCGGCATGATTTCGTCGATGAAGTATTGGCGCAACCAGGCGCGCTGTTCCGGCGTCCATTGCTCGCGCTGCAGCAAACGAATGCCGGCATCCGCCAGTGCTGGCCGCAGCTCGTCATAAAAGCATCGATATTGCGCGTCGACCAACTCGGCGGCGCGTTCGTGGATGCGGTTCAACAACACCGCAGGGTCGAGCCCGTCCATGCCCGCAGGCAGACCGAATTCCACCGCGTGGCGCACGGCGCCGCCGCGGATTTCGAAAAATTCATCCAGGTTGGTGCAGGAAATGCACAAGTAGCGCAGACGCTCCAGCAGCGGCACGGCGGGGTCTTGCGCCTGCGCCAATACCCGGAAATTGAAGTCGAGCTGGCCCAATTCGCGGTTGGCATACAGCGCCGAATCGCGCAGGGGCAGGGTGGTGCTGTCGCTGGTCATCGGGGTGTCCGGGCATAGGTAAGGGGCTTGCGTGCCAATACGCGATCAGCATCAAAACGGCAGGCAAATTGGCTGCCCTTGTTGAGTTCACTGGTGATGCACAGGCGCGCACCGTGCAGGCCCAACACATGCTTGACAATGGCCAGCCCCAACCCGGTACCGCCACTCTCGCGGGAGCGGCTGTTGGAGACGCGATAGAAGCGTTCGGTCAGGCGCGGCAAGTGCATGGCGGCAATTCCATGGCCAGTGTCGAGGACGCCTAGGCTGACCCCGCCGTCGGTCTCACGTGCAAACCGCAAGGTAATCGTACCGCCATCGGGGGTGTAACGCACCGCGTTGCTGACGAGGTTGGAAAATGCGCTGTGCAGTTCTTTGCTGGCACCCCGCAGATCCACCTGCGCACTGTCTTCCAGCACGATGTGATGGCGCCCCTGGCTGAGGGCCTCGGCTTCGCGTACCAAGCCGGCCAGCAGCGGGGCCATTGCGACAACTTCATCCTGTAACCCTTCGCGCGCATCCAAACGTGAAAGTGTCAGCAGATCTTCCACCAATCGCGTCATGCGCAAGGACTGCCGGCGCATTTCTTCGAGAATGGGTGCCCATTGCGGGTCGTCAACTTCATCCAGCATTTCCAGATAGCCATGCACCACGGTCAGCGGCGTGCGCAGTTCGTGCGAGACATTGGCCACAAAGTCGCGCCGCATCTGTTCGACGCGCATGGTATTGGTGATATCGCGGGCAATCAGCAGCCAGAAGTCTTCCGAATACGGCAGCAGGCGCAGATGCAGGCGCAGCTCGGGGTTGGCCGGCGAGGTGACATCGGTCATGGGCTCGGCATTGCGGCCTGCGGCCAGCCACGGTGCCATCGGCAAGTCTTTGAGCGCGCTGGCCACCGGGGCATTGCGATGCAGTGGATGGCGCAGACCCAGCAAGGTGGTGGCCGCAGCGTTGAACCATAGGATGCGTTGCTGGTTGCGATCCACCACCACGACCGCATCGGGCAATACATCGGCGGCCGCGCGATAAGTGCGCAACATCGCCAGCAGGCGTAATTTGCGAGTACGCATTTCCATCTGGCCGCGATACAGCAATTGATCCAATTGATTCCAGACGCCTTGGCCGTGCTTGGGTTCCAGCCGGCGGCGTGCAGTCAGCCGTTGTTGCACGCCATGCAGTTTCCAGTAATGCCAAGCCACCACGCCGAGTGAGGCTGCAGTCAAGGCTGGCCATGGGTGATCGGTCAGCAATCCGATCAGCAGCGCAACCAGCAACACGGCTGCGAGCTGGGACAGTGTGCGAAACCAGGCATTGTCGAAAGCGGAGGGCATACGCCGAGTATCCGTTTTTATCGCATCCGCTGCATACAGGGAATGCTGGTTACACGGCAGTCGAGAACCGGTAGCCGGCACCGCGCACGGTTTGCACCATCGCATCCAGGCGGTGCGGCTCCAGGGTTTTGCGCAAGCGGCGGATATGCACATCCACCGTGCGTTCTTCGACATACACACTGCCGCCCCATACGTGATCGAGCAACTGGGTACGGGTATAGACGCGTTCGGGATGGGTCATGAAAAAATGCAGCAGCCGGTATTCGGTGGGGCCCATCGGGATCGGTTGCACCGTACCGGCCTCGTCGGCGAACACCCGATGTGCTGCGCCATCGATGCGCAGTGCGCCGACTTGCACGCTGCCGTCTTCATCATCTTCGCGTGAGCGCCGCAAGACCGCTCGAATGCGCGCCAGCAATTCGCGCGCAGAAAAGGGCTTGACCACATAGTCATCCACCCCGGCTTCCAGCCCGCCCACGCGGTCGTTCTCCTCGCCGCGTGCGGTCAGCATGATGATCGGGATGCCACGGGTGGTGGCGTCACGCCGCCAGCGCCGCGCCAGTTCCAGCCCGCTGCTGCCGGGCAGCATCCAATCGAGCAGGATCAGGTCGGGCACCCGCTCTGCAATACACTCCTGGGCTTGCCGGCCATCGGCGGCACAGATCGGAACGAAATCCCCCTTGCGCAAGGCAAACGCCAACATGTCGCGGATCGCAGGCTCGTCTTCAACAATCAGGATGTGCTTTTGCATGAGCGAGAGGACGTGTCCAGTCAGATGACCCAGCCATTACACGACGGATTCGTGACAGTTTGGTGACGTTGTCACCTTGGGATGACGGTTGCGCCCCAACTCAGCTTGCCACCCCGCACTTCTTCGTCATGCACGCCTTGGCGACGGAGTTCCAGTACGGTGGGGGTGATGGCGGCGATTCGCGCATCGACGCGCGCCCGCGCGTAATAATCCAGGGTCTGGTTTTTCTTCAGATTGTTGAGCTGCACCAGGGCCTGCTCCGGGCGACCGGATAAATAGGCGGCTTCAGCCCAGGCTTCACCGGCACGCGCAGGATCGCCAGCAATTTCGTTGGCGCGCGCATAGGCCTGCTGGAACGGCAGGTCGTTGCCGGCATTGCCCAACAGCGGGCGCAGCACAGCCACGGCGCGTTGCCCGGCAGCATGGGTATTGCGCTCCCCCAGCAGGCGCGCATAACTCAGCGCCAGTGCGCGATGGGTGGGCATGCGTGCCAGCATCGACTCGAAGCGGCGATCGGCTTCAGCAGTCTTGCCGATATGCGCCTCGGTTTCTCCTGTCGCAATTTGTAGCCACAAATTGTTGGGGTGGGCCTGCACTAGCGGCGTGAGTTCCTGCAGGGCGTCGCCATTCTGGCCGATCAGTTGATGGGCCAGCGCCAAGCCATAGCGCTGGGATTCATTGAGTGGCTGCTTGGCCCGCATCTGCTGATATTCGCGGATCGCCTGCATTGGGGTGCTGGCGCTGAATACCCGCAGCCGCTCGCGTGCCCAGCCGTAATCACCGGTTTCGCCGCGCACTTGGCGGGTATTGGATGCCAGGGTGAGTTGCATGCCAGCGGGGAGCAGTGGATTGTTGCTGGGCAGTGCCGTAGGCGTGTTCTTCAGGTTGGCTTCCAGCTTGGCGGCGCGTTCACGCGCTTCGCTGATGCGGGCCAGGGTGAGCGGGTGGGTTTGCAGATAGCCGGGCACCGCGGCGCGCTCGTCGCCTTGGTTCATCCGCACCACGCCTTGCAGGGTTTGGAAGAAGTCGGCCATGGCTTCCGGGTTGTAGCCGGCGTTGGCCAGGGTGCGAATGCCAATGCGGTCGGCCTCGGCTTCGTTGTCGCGGGTGTAGTCGATCTGGCGCTGTTGCAGCAGCCCCATGCCGGTCATCAAGGCGGCCGAGGTAGCATCACCAGTGGAATTGCCGCCGGCTTTTTGCGCGGCGATGATCGCGCCCAAGGTGGCCAGCAGGATGGGCAGGCTCTCGCGCTGGGCTTTTTCTGCTCCGCGCAGAACGTGCTGCTGGGTGACGTGGGAGATTTCGTGGGCCAGCACGCCGGCCACTTCGTCCTCCTCGTCGGCCGCCAGAATCAACCCGGAGTTCACCGCCACATAGCCACCCAGGGTGGCAAAGGCGTTGATCTGGCGTTCGCGCAGCAAAAAGAAGGTGAACGGTTGCTGCGGCTTGTTGCTGGCAGCGGCCAGTCGCTGCCCGACATCGTTCAACCAACCGTCCAGCAGCGGGTCATCCAGCACATAACCTTCGTGGCGGAGTTGGGCCAGCACCATCGCGCCATATTCGGCCTGTTTGGCGGGTGACAGCACGCTGCCGGCCGAGGAGCCGATATCCGGCAGGCTGCGATCCTGTGCGGCGGCAGTAATGGCCAATGTGCAGGCAAGGGCAATCGGTAGTAGGCGTATTTTCATGCGGACAGAATGCCGTTTCGCGCAGGGTTTGAGGTGAATGCGGCTTGATCCGCTGGAAAATCGCGCAACAATCCCCATATTCGACACCAATCCCGTCTAGATGTTCCGGAGTCCCGCCATGAGCGACACCGCATTACCTACCGTCACGATCTACAGCACCGCGGTGTGCCCGTATTGCGTGATGGCCAAGAATTTCCTGAAAAGCAAAGGCCGCGAGTGGGTGGAAGTGCGCGTGGATGCCGATCCGGCCGAGCGTGAAAAGATGGTGGCGCTGACCCGCCGCACCAGCGTGCCGCAGATTTTTGTGGGCGATGTGCATGTGGGCGGTTACGACGACATGATGGCGCTGCAGCGCGCAGGCAAGCTTGAGCCGCTGCTGGAAGGCAAGCCCGCATGAGCAGCGCCGATGACCGGGTGAAGCAGTTCACCGAGTTTCGCCAGCGCATGAATCAGCGCATCCTGGACGAGCCCAATCAAGTGGTGCGGCGCTTTTTCGCGCTGGATACGCAGACCTATCAGGCCGGCGCGCTGGACGTCAAAACCAAGGAATTGATGGGGCTGACGGCCTCGATGGTGCTGCGCTGCGACGATTGCATCAGCTACCACGTGGCGCAATGCAAGGAAGCGGGTGTCAGCCGCGAGGAAATGTTCGAAGCGTTCTCGGTGGGCTTGGTGGTGGGCGGTTCCATCGTCATTCCGCATCTGCGGCGGGCGGTGGATTTTCTTGACCAATTGGAGCAGGGCGAAGCCGCTGCGCCGGGCGTTCACGACCACGGCTGACCCCTTGCGGCCATACGCCGCAGCACGGCATCTGTCATAATCGGCAGTTATATATCCCCCACTGATCCCACGCCAGGTGCGCGGGATCGCTTGCGATTTGGAAGACGATAATGACAACGATCACGGTGATTCGCGGCGACGGTATCGGTCCGGAAATCATGGATGCCACCTTGCATGTGCTGGATGCGATGCAGCTGGGGTTGACCTACGAAGACGCCGACGCCGGCATGGTGGCGTTGGACAAGCATGGCGAGCTGCTGCCGCAGGCCACCATGGATTCGATACGCAAGAACAGGATCGCGTTGAAGTCCCCGTTGACCACGCCCGTTGGCGGCGGGTTTTCTTCGATCAATGTGGAGCTGCGCAAGCGCTTTGACCTGTACGCCAACGTGCGCCCGGCCAAGTGCTTCCCGAATACCAAGTCGCGTTTCAGCGATGGTGTGGATCTGATCACCGTGCGTGAAAACACCGAGGGCGCGTACATCGGGGAAGGCCAAGAGGTCTCGGCCGATGGCGAAACCGCCGTGCTGACCCAGAAGGTGACGCGCAAGGGCTCCGAGCGCATCGTGCGCTATGCCTTCGAGCTGGCGCGCAAAACCGGGCGCAAGAAAGTCACGATCGTGCACAAGGCCAATATCCTGAAATCGACCTCGGGCCTGTTCTTGAAGACCGCGCGCGAAGTGGCTGCGCACTACCCCGACATCGAATGCAACGAGATGATCGTGGACAACACGTGCATGCAGTTGGTGATGCGCCCCGAGCAGTTCGACATCATCTGCACCACCAACTTGTTCGGCGACATCATTTCCGACCTGTGCGCCGGTTTGGTGGGCGGTCTGGGGCTGGCCCCGGGCGCGAATATCGGCACCGACGTGGCGATCTTCGAGGCCGTACACGGCTCCGCACCGGACATCGCCGGCAAGGGCGTGGCCAATCCCTGCGCGTTGTTGCTGGGGGCCTGCCAAATGCTCGATCACCTCGGCCAGCCCGAGCAGGCCATGCGCTTGCGCAATGCCATCATCCAGACCCTGGAAGCGAAAGATTCGCTGACCCCGGATCTGGGGGGGCAGGGCAATACGATGAGCTTCGCCAAAGCGATTGCGGCGCGCCTGTAAGCGCGGGTTGCTGCAGGCTGACTGCCGGCGCCTGGCATCGGGCATTCGCTGCGCCGCTCGAAATGCGGCTACGCAAATACCCGATGCTCTCGCCCGTCAGAGATCCGGATAAAGAATAAGGGCACCGCAAGGTGCCCTTTTTTGTGTCCGCTGCGACCTGCGTCAGTTGCGCGATTGCAATTTGCCCAGCAGGCGCAGGATTTCCAGATACAGCCACACCAAGGTCACCAGCAGGCCGAACGCGGCGTACCACTCCATGTACTTGGGCGCGCCTTTTTCTACGCCTTGTTCGATGAAGTCGAAATCCAGCACCAGATTCAGCGCGGCCACGATCACCACGCCCACGCTGAACACAATGCCGATCGTGCTGGAGCCGTTGATGAAGCTCATGCCGTGGAAGCCAAACAGGTTCATGCCCAGCTGCGCCAGATACAGCAGCGCAATCCCGCCGGTGGCAGCCACTACGCCCAGTTTGAAGTTTTCGGTGGCTTTGATCAGCCCGCTGCGGTACGCCAGCAGCAGGGCCGCCAAGGTGCCAAAGGTCAGCCCCACCGCTTGCAGCACGATGCCGGGGTAGCGCAGCTCGAACATTGCCGACGCCGCGCCCAGGAACAGGCCTTCCAGCACCGCATACACGGGCGCGGTGAACATCGCCCATTCTTTTTTGAAGATGGTGATCAGTGCCACCACAAAGCCGCCAATCGCGCCGCCCCAGACATACGGCATGATCGCGCCGGGGTTGCCGGCCGCCATCGCGCTGGAGAACTGCGACCAGCTGAACAACGCGCCGGTCAGGCACAGCACCAGCAACAGGGCTGTCTTGTTGACGGTGCCGTTGAGGGTCATCGCCCCGGCATCACCGCGCACCACGGTGCCGCTGCCAAGGTCGAGGAAGGTGTTTTCGGAAAGGGCGGGGTTGCCGCTGCGCATGGCGTCGATCCTGTCAAGATCCGGCGGAATGCCGTCCCTGCAGGATAGCCCGTTGCACGATGGTGCGAAAGGCGGGACTCGAACCCGCACGCCTTGCGGCACTGGAACCTAAATCCAGGGCGTCTGCCAATTCCGCCACTTTCGCGAGCGCGCATTGTAGCTGGCAATGCGCGGTTTTTCTGCTGCCCTGATGCAGCGATCAGTCTTTGTCCAGCAATACCAGCACTGCGCCGGTACCCCCTTGTTTGGCTGGCGGCGAGTGAAACGCCAGCACATCGGCACGCTGGCGCAGCACGCGATCCACCAAATTCTTGAGCACCGGCAGGCGTTCTTCGGAATTGCGGCCTTTGCCGTGAATGATGCGCACGCAGCCCACACCGTGCAGCCGGCAATCGCGCAGGAATTGACGCAGCAGGATTTCCGCCGATTGTGCCGGCAAGCCATGCAGATCCAGTTCTTCCTGCGCGGCGTATTCGCCGCGAGACAGCTTCTTCAATATTTGCGGGTTGATTTCATCGCGCCGATAGCGCAACACATCACCAGTCTCCAGGCTGGACAGCAGGATGTGCTGCAATTCGTTGCGTGCGGCGGCCTCATCGCGGCGTGCCATATGCGCGGCGGGTTTGGGCTTGGGGGCAGACGGCGGCGGCGTTGCGGCGGGCAGCACGCGGACATGGCCACGACTGACGCCGATGGCATCGCGAAACAGGCTGGCATCGTCACGGTCGTCGGTAGTTGGCGGGGCTTTGCGCATGCGTGCACAGGGTACCGCGAAGCTGCGATGGCATCTTGTATCATGGGCAGATGCAGACAGTGTTGATGACGTGATGCGGGTATTGGTCAGCAATGATGATGGCGTTGACGCCCCGGGCATCCACGCATTGGCGCGCGGATTGCGTGATGCCGGTCACGAGGTGTTGGTGGTGGCCCCCGACCGCGACCGCAGTGGTGCCAGCAATTCGCTGACGCTGGATGCACCGATTCGGGTGGTGCAATTGGATGCCTGTACCTGGAAGGTATACGGCACGCCAACCGACTGCGTGCATGTGGCGGTGACCGGCATGTTGGAGACCTTGGGCTTGATGCCGGATATCGTGGTGTCGGGAATCAACACGGTCGCCAACCTGGGTGATGACGTGATTTATTCGGGCACGGTGGCTGCGGCGATGGAGGGACGCTTCCTGGGTCTGCCATCGGTGGCGATGTCGCTGGTCAGCAATGGTCACCAAGGCCAACATTACGAGAGTGCGGCGCGTGCGGCGGTGGCGATCATCGCCCGCTTGTGCAGCGACCCACTGCCGGCTTCCACCATTCTCAATGTCAATGTGCCGGATCTGCCGTGGGAGCAAATCCGTGGATTTGAAACCAGCCGCTTGGGGCAGCGACATCGCGCCGAACCCTGCCAATCGCAACAGGACCCGCGCGGTCGGCAGTGGTGGTGGATCGGTGCTGCCGGCGATGAGCAGGATGCCGGGCCGGGTACGGATTTTCATGCGGTGCGCAGTGGCTATGTGGCAATCACCCCGATCCATATCGACCTGACCCGCTATCAAGCCTTGGAGCAGGTGGCCGGCTGGGTGGGGGGCTTGTCGGCCTCTATGGAGTCGCCGGTATGACGGTGCGTTTGCGCCTGCACCCGGCGGATGTGGGATCAGGTTTGACCAGCCAGCGCGTGCGCGATCGCTTGATTGAGGATTTGCGCAAAATGGGCATTGTCGATGAGCGCGTGCTCAATGCGATTCGCACGGTGCCACGGCATCAGTTTGTGGACGAAGTATTGGCTTCGCGGGCGTACGAGAACAATGCCTTGCCGATTGGTTTCGGGCAGACCATTTCGCAGCCGTACGTGGTGGCGAAAATGACCGAAGCGCTGCTGCAATGCGCGCCCAAGCGCGTGCTGGAAGTGGGCACGGGCTCAGGCTATCAGGCTGCAGTCCTCGCCGCGCTGGGGGTGCAGGTATACACCGTCGAGCGCATCGGCGAGCTGTTGCGCACCGCACGCAAACGCTTTCGCGGGCTGGGCCTGCAGGTGCGCAGCAAGCATGATGATGGCCGCATCGGCTGGCCGGAGGAAGCGCCATTCGACGGCATCATCGTGACCGCCGCCGGGCCGGCATTGGTGGATGCGCTGATCGACCAATTGGCGGTGGACGGTGTATTGGTGGCCCCGGTTGGGCCGGCAGCCAATCAATCGCTGCTGTGTCTGCGCAAGCAGGTCGATGGCAGCATCGAACAACATGATTTGGGGGCTGTGGTGTTTGTGCCCTTGTTATCCGGGATGACCGATTGATGAAAATTTTCGGGCCGATGTACCAGCGCGCATTGGCGTGGTCGCGGCATCCCCGCGCGCCGACGTTGCTGGCGGGGTTGAGCTTCGTGGAAGCCATCGTGTTTCCGGTGATGCCGGAGGTCATGTTGGGGCCGATGTGTCTGGCACAACCCAAACGCGGCTTCCGATTTGCCAGCATCAGTTTGCTGTTCTCGCTACTGGGTGCGGTGGTCGGTTATTTACTCGGCCACTTCGCGTATGAGGCGGTCAAACCGGCACTGGCGGCGCTGGGCTGGCTGGACAAGATCGATGCGCAGGTGGCACATCTGCGCGAGGTGGTGGCACAGTCACCGTGGAAGGCGTTTTGGCTCTTGGTGCTCGGCGGGTTCGCGCCGATCCCGATGAAAGTATTCACGTGGGCCAGCGGAATTGTGGGCGTGCCGATGCTGCCGTTTTTGTTGAGCATGGGGGTTGGTCGCGGCAAGCGCGTGTACTTGCTGGCGCTGGCCATTCGGCTGGGCGGTGAGCGTGCTGAGAAGGCCTTGCATCGCTGGATTGAGCCGATTGGCTGGATTGCCCTGCTACTGCTGGCCGCATTGGTGGCTTGGTTTGTGTTGCGCTAGTCAGGCGCAGGATGAGGGCAATGATGACCATGTGCATTGGGCAACAGCTGTCAGTGAGGCGCCACACGCAGCGGATGCTGGTATTGGCTGTGGCGGTTGGCGTATTGGCCGGTTGCGGGCATAGCCGGGTGGTGCGTCCGCCGGCACCGGCAAAGCAATCTGCGCACACAACTGCCAGATCGTCGTCGCCTGCACGTAGCTCGCAGCCCAAGTACGGGGCCACCGCGGTGGTGCGGCCAGGGCAAACGGTGTATCGAATCGCCACTGAAAATGGCATCACCGCGCTGGATCTTGCGTTGTGGAACGACATCCCGCCGCCTTACACCATCCACCCGGGCCAGAGCTTGCGCTTGTATCCGCGCGATGGGCGCGAACCTGTCACCAAGGTAACCGCATCAGCATCAGTTGCGACACCCGTCAAACCCGGCACGGCGGTCACCCCGCCTGCTGCAAATACGGGTACGGCGACCTCACCCAAGCCCGCGCCCGCACCGGTCAGCAGCAGTTTGGAGTGGCGCTGGCCGGCTGATGGCGCGGTGGTGTCGGGTTTTGCTGTCGGTGATCCCACCCGGCAGGGCGTGGATATCGCCGGCAAGGCCGGGCAGCCAGTGCGTGCCGCCGCCGACGGTGTGGTGGTGTATTCGGGCTCGGGCTTGGTGGGTTATGGTGAGCTGGTCATCATCAAGCACAACGACCAATGGTTATCGGCCTATGGCCACAACCGTGCACGCCTGGTCAACGAGGGTGCTGTGGTCAAAGCCGGGCAACAAATCGCGGAAATGGGCCGCAGCGGAGCCACCCGTGACATGCTGCATTTCGAGATTCGCTACAACGGCAAGCCGGTGGATCCGCAGACTTACCTGCCAATGCGCTGAACATCGGGTGTTGGCAGCGCGCAAGTTGCCGTTGACAAGGTTGCGCGGCGGTCAACAAATCGCTTGACGCGGCATGGTGTTGCTACCATCCAGCCATGACCAGCAACGACGACAAAGCCAATCCAACCGGGTATTCGGAGAAATCCGAGGGTGGTATCGCGGAAACGACTTGTCCGAAATGCGGCTCGTCGCAGGTTGCGCAGCACCCGCTGACGGGCGAGTGGACGTGCCTGTATTGCAGGGCGAAGTGGGGGGCTACCCAAACCAAGGTGGTGTCGGTTGACGACGAGAACGCGGTGCGTGGTGCCGATATCGCAATCGATCGGGTGTTCGTGTGCCCGAACTGCGGCGGCAAGGACCTGAAACAGGACGGCTATACCGGCAAATGGATGTGCCAGGATTGTCGCGGCGAGTTTCTCGATGTCGATGCACGCATGGTCGTCGTCGAAGCGGGGGCGGCGCAGCGCAAGAATGACCTGGTCATCGACACCGCAAACCTGCTGACCGATGCGCAGGAAGCCGACCTGTTGGCGTATTTCCGTTCGATCGAGTCGCAGATGGTCGTCGCTGTGGAGACCGCCAACACGGTCACCGAGAATGTCGAGTACTTCGCGCGCCGTCGCGCCCAGGAACTCGGTGTCGGTCGCGATGATAGCGACAACGGTGTTTACATCCTCGTCGTCCTTGATCCACGCCGCATCCAGATCGTGACCGGCAACGGCATCGCACCGAAGGTGAGTGCGGCAGACCTCAACCGTATTTCAAGCCAGAGCATTGCCCCGCGCTTCAAGGCGGGTGACTACGTACAAGGACTGAAAGCCGGTGCTGCGGAGATTCTGCGGCTGTATACAAATCCGTCGGCGCTGCGGCAGGGCACATCGACGCAAGCGCCTGCGGGTGGCCTGAACAAGCGGATCGGTCGCAGCGGATGCTTGATCGTGCTCGCTACCCTCGTGACCATCATCGGCGGCTGCTTTGGACTGGCAAACTGGTACGAAAAACAGCCCCGGCACAAGTTCACGCGGGTCACGGCGCAGGCGGGTATCTGCTTCGATCATTACTACGTTTATGACAAGGCAACCAAAACGCACGCGTTGGCGTCGAAGACAGCGGTGCCTGCCGGCAATTGCGTCCGCGAGGAGCGAACTTCGCATTCGTGCAGCGAAGAGATGTACACCACCTACGATTCAGTCGATTGGAAGGATGTCGCACTGAGCTCCCGCAAGGTCACCGGCGATTTCTGCGCAAGCACGAGCAGTGACAGCAACAGTGATGGCAGCAGCAGCGACAGCAGCTCGTTTGGTGGAGGCGACTACGATTCGGGATCCAGCGGCGGTTCCAGCTGGTAGTCGCAGATCAATTGCCAGATTGGATCGCAGCTTAGTGCACCGAGCGCAAGGTCAGCTCCAGCTCGTCCTTGCCATCCTTGCGTTGCAGAATGCGCGCCGGGGTGGGAATGCCTTCCACCACCCAAACAATGACTTGCTTGCCATCACTGTCACGACCGACCTTGGTGGCATTGCGCGGTTGCCCGGCAATCGTGACCGTGTCCTTGCCCAGGTTCTGATAGGTTTGCGGGCGCGCCACGCCGTTGTCGACCATGCGATAGTTCATTGACTTGCCAGCAGCCACATCACGCACGATGGCCAGGTTGATCAGCATGCCGTCGAGGTCACCGGCCTGCAGCTTGACCGGGCCACTGCGATCCGGTTTGACATCACCAGTCCAGCGCGCTTCATTCTGCGTCCAGTCATACGTTGCATTTTTCTGCATTTTCTTGAACAGCAGTTGGGTGCTGTCCACGCCAGACAGCGGCCGCAGCGTGTCGCCCTGCTCGTCGAACACGGTGATCTGGCTGCTGCTGCCCAAGCTGTTGTTGATACTCAATTCGTAGTTCCAACGATTGCCGCTGGCTTGGCTCAGACTGATTTGCGCTTTGGCAGAGACGCCTTTCCAGTTCGCGTTGTAGTCGGCCACAAACGGCTTGACCGCAAATACCGGAGCGGCGGCAAGCAGCATTGAGAGTGCAAATGCGGTACGCAAGATGTGCATGGACTGGTCTCACGAACGATGGCACCGGCCATCAGGAATGGGGGCACTGTAACGGCAGTGGTGTAAACAAGGGCTGACCATCCAGCCAGGCGCGGCCATCGCGCGCGGCAATGCGATCGGCAACGGCCAGTTGAAGTACCTGCAACAACAGCGGATGTTCGCAGGCCAGCACGCGTGTGGCCAAGTCTGCGGCGGTGTCATCCGCGTGCACGGAAATGCGTGCCTGCGCGATCACCGCGCCACCGTCCAATTCTGCTGTCACAAAATGCACGCTGGCACCGTGTTCGCCATCGCCCGCCTGCAGTGCGCGTTGGTGGGTGTGCAGGCCTTTGTATTTGGGCAGCAGGGAAGGGTGGATATTGAGGATACGGCCGTGGAAGCGCCGAATGAACGCTTCACCGAGGATGCGCATGTAGCCCACGCAGACCACCCAATCGGGATGGGATGCCGCGACGGCATCGGCCAGTACGGCATCGAAGGCCTCGCGGCCGCCGCAGGATTTTGGTGTGCGCGACCAACGCAGTGCTTCCGGTACGCGCAGCAAGGCCGGTGCATCGGGTTTGTCGGAAAACACGCCGGCGATCTCTGCTTCCAGCGTGCCCTTGGCAATGGCGTCGAGAATGGCTTGCAGGTTGCTGCCGCGACCCGACGCCAGAATGGCAAGGCGGCTGGCCATCACACGATGCGCAAGCGTTCACCATCACGCGCCGGCGTCACTTGCCCCATCTGCCAATGCGCCAGACCCAGCCGATCCAGATCCACCGAAATGGCAGACACCGCGCCGGGATCGGCCATCAGTACATAGCCCACGCCGCAGTTGAAGGTGCGCCACATTTCTTCACGCGCCACGTTGCCTTCGCGTTGCAGCCAGTCGAATACCGGAGGTTGCGGCCAGGCCGAGGTGTCGATATCCAAGCCCAGCGGCGCGGGCACCACGCGGATGATTTTTTCCACCAGCGCACCGCCGGTGACGTGGGCCATCGCGTGGATGTCGTGCTTCGCCAGCAGCTCCAGCACCGGCTTGACGTAGATGCGGGTCGGTTCCATCAGCGCGTCGGCCAGCGTCACGCCGCCGAGGTCGAGGTCGAGCCCGCCGTTATCGGGCGTGACGCCGGCGCGTTGCAGGATCTTGCGAACCAGCGAATAGCCATTGGAATGCGGGCCGCTGGAGGCGATGCCGACCAGCACGTCGCCCGCGCGCAGCCTGCTGGAATCGACCAGCTTCGACTTTTCCACGGCGCCGACGGTGAAGCCGGCGAGGTCGTATTCGCCCGGCGGGTACATGTCCGGCATCTCCGCGGTCTCGCCGCCGATCAATGCGCAACCTGCGAGTTCGCAGCCCCTGGCAATACCGGCGACCACGTTCACCGTGGTCTCGACGTCCAGCTTGCCGGTGGCGAAGTAGTCGAGGAAGAACAGCGGCTCGGCGCCCTGCACCAGCACGTCGTTCACGCACATCGCCACCAGGTCCTGGCCGATGGTGTCGTGGCGGCCCAGCTGCTTGGCGAGGATCAGCTTGGTGCCCACGCCGTCGGTGCCGGACACCAGCACCGGTTCCCGGTAGCGGCCAGCGAGGTCGAACAGGCCGCCGAACAGGCCCACGCCGCCCAGTACCTCGGGGCGCATGGTGCGACGGACCAGCGGCTTGATGCGTTCCACGACCTCGTTGCCGGCGTCGATGTCGACGCCGGCGTCGCGGTAGGTCAGGCCGGGGGAAGCGGTGGATTGGGTGGTCACGGCAAACTCGAGCAGGCGCGGGAGTCGGCAATTTTAACAGTCATGCGGCTTAGACATGGACGTGTTCGCCCGCCTGCGGCACCATTCCCGGTTACAGGCCGGATTTGCCGGCGAGGAATACCGATGCAAGCAAGGCAGCGAGGGATGGCACGCGGATGGCTGGGTCAGTGGATGGGCCTGTGGTTGGCAGGCCTGCTGTTGCTGGCGGGAAATGCCCTGGCACAACGGGTTGAGGGCGATCGCGCGGTTGCACAAGGGGCTTATGAGGCCGAGGTGCCGGTGCGCAACCAGACCGATGGCGAGCGCGACAAGGCGTTTGCGCGCGCCTTGGCGCAGGTACTGGGCAATGTCACGGGTGATCGCGGCGCGGCAGCGCGCGGCGGTGTGCGTGAAGAATTGGCCAAAGCCAGGAATTATGTGGATGGCTATGACTATCGCCAGGACGAGGGCGTGTCGACGACCGGTGCTCCCAGCTTCCAGACCACCCTGGTGGTGCGCTTCAAGCCAGCGGACGTGGATGATCTGGTTGCGATGCTGGGCCTGCCTAGCTGGCCCTTGCCGCATCCCAAGCCGGTGTTGTGGCTGGGAATTGACGATGGCAGCGGGCCGCGGTTGGTGGGTTTGGGGCAGGCCAACGCGGCGCGCTCGGCATTGGATCAGGCCAAGCTGCGTGGCTATGCTTTGGGCCTGCCGGCAGGCAACGCTGCCGAGCAAGCCGCCATCGGTGCGATCTGGCGCGGCGACACCGCTGCCGTGACCGCGTTGTCCAAACGCTACAGCCCGCCGATGCAGCTGATTGGCAAGCTGCGCCGGAGCGGTTCGGGCTGGGTGGCGGACTGGACATTCGTGGACAACGGCAAGGTGCTGGGCAGTTGGCAATCGAGCAATGCGGATGCGCGTCGGGCGATGGCCGGGGGGGCCGACGGTGCGGCAGATGCCTTGTTCAAGCGCTATGCGCGTGCGGGCAGTAGTGGCACTCCGGGGTTGTATCGGGTGCAGGTGCTGGGTATTCATGGGACGGATGACTACCTGCGCCTCGCCGGCTATCTGGATAGCGTGTCCATTGTCCGGCGGGTGATGCCGGTAAGCGCCAGCCCCGACAGATTGGAGCTGGATCTGGAGCTGACCACCGGGGTTGCCAATTTCAGCAAATATGTCGCACGTGGCAGCGTGCTGAGCGTGGTGCCAACAGGCGATGCCGATAGCAGTGCATCAGCCATCAGCATCTACCAGATGGCAGGGGGTTAAGCATGCATCGCGATGAAGATTTGGCCACGATCGCCACCTTCTATCGGCGGGTGCAGTGGTCGGCGCTGGCGCTAGGGCTGTTGTGGGTGGTGTGGCTGCTGGCCCCGATTCTTAGTCCATTCGTGATTGCAGCGATCCTGGGCTGGCTGGGTGATCCGATGGTGGATCGGCTGGAAGCGCGACGGATCAGCCGCAATACCGCGGTGATTCTGGTCTTCGGGGCAATGGCCGTGGTACTGCTGGTGGTGGCGGTGCTGTTGATCCCAGTGCTGGAAGATCAGGTCATGATCTTGGTCAATTCACTGCCAGGCTATCGCGATTGGTTTGTGGGGACGGCGTTGCCTTGGGTGGAGCATCGTACCGGCCTGCAAATCCTGTCATGGCTGGATCCGGAGCGTCTGTTCGTGCTGATTCGCGAGCATTGGCAGAGCGCCGGTGGTGCGGCAAGCGCGGTACTGGGGTATGTCTCCCGTTCCGGATTTGCCTTGCTCGGCTGGCTGGCCAATATCGTCCTGTTGCCGGTGTTGAGCTTTTTCTTCCTGCGCGATTGGGACTTGATCGTGGGCCGGATCGGCTTGCTGGTGCCGCGTGATCATTTCGATACCGTGCGCCGGCTGGCACTGGAATCCAACGAAGTCCTGGGTGGATTCCTGCGCGGGCAGATGCTGGTAATGCTGATCCTGGGCTTGCTGTACGCGCTGGGCTTGTGGCTGGTGGGCCTGGACTTGGGCATCCTGATTGGGCTGATTGCCGGCCTGCTGACCTTTGTGCCGTATCTGGGGCCGGCGTTTATCGTGCTGTTTGGCGGTATTGCAGCGTTGGTGCAGTTTGGGGACTGGCAGCATCTGGCCGGGGTGGGTGTGGTGTTTGCCGTTGGCCAGTTGGTAGAGAGTTTTGTCCTGACCCCCATGCTGGTGGGCGATCGCATTGGTCTGCACCCGATGGCGGTGATCTTCGCGGTGATGGCCGGTGGCACCTTGTTCGGTTTCCTCGGCATGTTGCTGGCGTTGCCGGTAGCGGCGGTAGTCAATGTGCTGCTGCGCTACACACAAGAGCGTTATCGGCAAAGCCGGCTGTATGCCGGTGACACCCCCGTGATCTCGCTGGATGCTGGATTGTCGGAAGCAACCATCGAAAGTAATCACGACGCCTCCGAAGTTTGAAATGAACCATTCCGTGCCGCAGTTGCCGCTGGCGCTGCGTTATCCACCCGAACAGCGCTTCGACACCTATTTGCAGGCACCCATGGGCTTGCAGGAGCACTTGCGGGCGTTGGCCGAAGGCCAGCAAGGCGATGCAATATTTCTGCATGGGGAGACGGGATCCGGCAAAACGCATTTGCTGGTGGCCGCTTGTGCTGCTGCCGGTGCGTTGGGGCATATGCCGGCCTATTTGGGCTTGAAGCACTTGCGTGGAAGGTTGGCGGCCGCCTGCGAGGGGCTGGACAACGCGGCACTGGTGGCAGTGGATGATGTGGATGCCATCGCCGGTGTACGCGAGGATGAAGTCGCGTTGTTTCATCTTCACAATCGCATGCGCGATGCCGGTTATGCGTTGCTGTATGCGGCTGCCTCGCCCCCCAATGCGATGCCGCTGGTATTGCCGGATTTGCGCTCGCGGTTTGCCCAATGCTCGTGCTGGGCCTTGCCACAATTGGACGATGCCGGGCGCACCGAATTACTGCGTCAGCGTGCCGCCGCCCGCGGCTTGGATTTCGACGATGCCGCGCTGGAGTGGCTGCTGCGCAGGGCCAGCCGCGATCTTGGCAGCCTGACCTCCATCTTCGAACAACTCGACCGCGCCTCGCTGGCCGCGCAGCGGCGCTTGACCGTGCCGTTTTTGCGGCAGGTGCTGGAACCCCGTCTGCTGTAGAAGCGCCCATGGGGCTGACACCCGGGCGCGCCCTGCACGCGCCTGGGGGTGCTTGTCGCGCGCAGGGCGCGCTCCCACGGATTTCCTACGACAGGTCGGCATCGAGCATTGACAGTCGCTCCGGCGTGCCCACATCGGTCCAACGCCCGTGATGGTGTGCGCCAGTAACGGCTGCGCGGGCCATGGCGGCGCGCAGCAGTGGGGCCAGTTTGAAGCGCGGTGGCGTGGCGTGTGCGCCGCTGGCATCCCCGATCACGCGGCGCCAATCTTCGAACAGGCTTGGGCGATACATGCCAATGCCGGCGAAGGTGAGTTTTTCTGCGCCATCGGAGTGCACCACGCCGGTTGCGCTGAGTGCAAAGTCGCCCCGCGGGTTGTGTTCGGGGTTGTCCACCAAGACCAGATGCGCTTGCCCCGTCGGTTCACGCGGCAGGGTGGAAAAATCGACATCGCACCAGATATCGCCATTGATTGCGAGGAATGGCGCATCGCCCAGTGCAGGCAGCGCATGCCAGATGCCGCCGCCGGTTTCCAGCGGCGTATCGCCTTCGAACGAATACGTGATGCGTAGCCCCCACTGCCCACCATCGCCCAGCGTGGTGGGAAATTGCGCGGCCAGCCACGAAGTATTGATGACCACATCACCGATACCCAGCGCCGCCAGTTTTTCCAGATGCCAGACGATGAGTGGTTTGCCACCGACCTTCAGCAATGGTTTTGGCGTGTGATCGGTGAGTGGGCGCATGCGCTCGCCCAAGCCTGCCGCAAAGATCAGCGCCTTCATGCGCACACCTTGGCGAATGCCGGTTTAAGCGTGCGCTCCAATAGTTCTTGTAGCGGGTCGAGTGCGCGGTATTTGGGCACGACAGCATCCAGATAAGTGAAAAAGCGCGGCGCATCGGCCAGATAGCGCGGTTTGCCATCACGATGTTGCAAGCGCGCAAAAATGCCGAGGATTTTCAGATGCCGCTGCACGCCGCACCAGTCGGCATCACGCATAAATTTGGCCAACCCCGGCACCGGCAAACCTGCTTGCATGGCGCGTGCGTGATAGTGCTGCAACCAGCCTTGCACGCGGGGTTCGGGCCAGCTTAAAAATGCATCACGCAGCAAACTGACCGGGTCATAGGCAATCGGGCCGTGCACCATGTCCTGAAAATCCAGCACCGCCGGGCCGGCGGCTGCCGGCATCAAATTGCGCAGCATGTAATCGCGATGGGTGGGCACGTGGGCCTGCGCCAGCGCGTTATCCATCAGCCGACGCTGCGCCAGTTCAAGGCGTTCGCTATCGGCGCAATCCAAGCGAATGCCCAAATGTTTTCCGATAAACCATTCTTCAAACAAACCCGCATCGCGCTGCAATAGCGCTTCGCCAAATACCGGGAAATCAGAAGGCAGTGCAAGCGATTGCAGGCGCATCAATTGGGTGATGGCGGCATCGATCAACGCATCGGCGCTGGCCTCGGTGATGACTTGCGCCACGGTGGGCCCGCCCAAGTCTTCCAGCAATAAAAACCCTTGCGCCCCATCGCGTGCCAACACCTGCGGCACGCGCACGCCACCGGCTTCCAGCAGGTCGCGCACGCGCAACCACGGCCGCACATCTTCTTTGTCGGGCGGGGAATCCATCACCACCCGTGACGGCGTGACGCCCTCGGTGCGCCAATAGCTGCGAAAGCCGGCGTCGGTGGATGCGCGTTGCAGTTGCACATGGGGATCCCCCAATGCCGTGCGTGTCCAATGCAGGCGAAGGGTGGCGCGGGGGGCGGTTTCAGGTGTGCTCATGGGCAAAGGGTAAACTGCCGCATCGATTCCAGCGAGGCAGGCATGACCCTACTGCAACCCGTATTGCTTTCTGGCGGCTCCGGCACGCGGCTGTGGCCGTTGTCGCGGGAGGCCTATCCCAAACAATTTTTGCCGCTGGTGGGCAACGACACCATGTTGCAGGCCACTTGGCAGCGCGTGCAGGCAATTGCCAGTGGCGCGCCGATTGTGGTGGCCGGTGAAGACCACCGCTTTTTGGTGGCCGAGCAATTGCGTCAGATCGGCGCGCCCACGCCTGCCATCGTGTTGGAACCGATCGGCCGCAATACCGCACCGGCCATTGCCGCAGCGGCGCTGCAAGCGATGGCTGCGGGCGAGGACCCGGTGTTGCTGGTGTTGCCATCCGATCATGTGGTGCGCGATGCCGCAGCGTTTCGCGCGGCTGTGCAGCAGGCCTTGCCGGCGGCGGAGGCAGGCGCGCTGGTGACGTTCGGCATTGTGCCCAATGCGCCGGAAACCGGGTTTGGTTATATCCAGGCCGAAGATGGTGAGGGTGTGCGCAAGGTGCTGCGGTTTGTCGAAAAACCCGATGCCGCCACCGCGCAGCAGTATCTGGATGCAGGCAGTTATTTTTGGAACAGCGGCATGTTTTTGCTACGCGCTTCGCGCTATCTGCAAGAGCTGGCACGCTTTCGGCCGGAAATCGTGGACGCGGTGCGCACGGCGTTTGCAAGCGCGGCGCACGATGGTGATTTCATTCGGTTGGACAAGACGGAATTCGCACAATGCCCGTCTGATTCGATCGACTACGCGGTGATGGAACATACCGATGCGGCCTGTGTGTTGCCGGTGGATATCGGATGGAATGATGTGGGCTCGTGGTCGGCGCTGTGGGATGTCAGCACCCAGGATGGCGAGGGCAATGCGCACCACGGCGATGTGATTTCAATCGACAGTCGCAACAGCTATGCCTATGCGCGGCGGTTGGTGGCGCTGGTCGGGGTGGACGATCTGGTGGTGGTGGACACCGACGATGCCGTGTTGGTGGCGCACAAGGACAAGGTGCAACAGGTCAAGGACGTGGTGGCCAAACTCAAGGCCGAGCAGCGTTCACAAGCGGTGCTGCATCGCGAAGTCCACCGGCCGTGGGGCAGCTACGACTCCATCGACATGGCCGATGGTTTCCAGGTCAAGCGCATCAAGGTCAAACCCGGTGCGCGCCTATCCCTGCAGTCGCATACCCGCCGCGCCGAACATTGGGTGGTGGTGCGTGGTACTGCGCGTGTGACGCGGGACAACGATGTGTTTGAACTGTTCGCCAATCAATCGGCGTATATCCCGATTGGTGCCAAGCATCGCCTGGAAAATCCCGGCAAAGACATGCTGGAATTGATCGAGGTGCAGTCCGGCGACTATCTGGGCGAAGACGATATTGTTCGCTATGAGGACGCGTACGGGCGGAGTTGAGGCCGGTCCGCTGCCGGCGCTACGCACCACCCTCTCCCGCAAGCGGGAGAGGGTACTTGCCGTACTCAACCCAAACTTTCCAGCCACGCGTCGTCGCTGCCTTCGTTGATATCGGCAAACAGCGGCGAGGAGAAATAACGCTCGCCGGTATCCGGCAGCATGGCCAGCAACACACTGCCTGCCGGTGCGGTTTGTGCAAGTTGCAGTGCGGTGGCGGCAGTGGCGCCGGCGGAGATGCCCACGAAGATGCCTTCCTCGGCAGCCAAGCGGCGTGCGGTAGCGAAGGCGTCGTCGTCGCTGACGGTGCGCAGTTCGTCATACGCATTGCGGTTGAGTACGGCGGGCACGAAGTCCGGCGTCCAGCCCTGGATTTTGTGCGGCTTCCATTCGTCGCCTTTCAGCAGTGCCGCGCCGGCAGGTTCCGTGCCGATGATGCGCACATCCGGGCGCGCCACTTTCAACACTTCGCCGACGCCGGTCAGGGTGCCGCCACTGCCCCAACCACTGACGAAATAGTCCAGCCGCTGGCCGGCGAAATCGCGCAGGATTTCGGTGGCGGTGGTGCTGCGGTGATAGGCCGGGTTCGCCGGGTTGGTGAATTGACTGGCCCAGAACCAGCCGTGTTTTTCCGAAAGTTCCTTGGCTTTTTCCACCATGCCGGTGCCGCGCGCGGCGGCGGGGGTCAGGATGACTTTGGCACCGTAGGCGCGCATCGCCTTGCGGCGCTCGATGGAGAAGGTTTCGGTCATCACCGCCACGAATTTGTAGCCGCGTGCCGCTGCCACCATTGCCAGTGCAATGCCGGTGTTGCCGGAGGTGGCTTCCACAATGGTGTCGCCGGGTTTCAGCAGGCCGCGTTGTTCGGCATCCAAAATAATCCCCAGCGCCAGCCGGTCCTTGACCGAGCCGCCGGGGTTGAACGCTTCAACTTTGACATAGACGCTGGCATGCGCCGGTGCCAGCCGATTGAGCTTGATGATGGGGGTATTGCCGATGGTGTCGGTGATGCTGTTGTGCAGGGCCATGTGGGCGGTGTCCTTGTGATGACGAATGCGGGAAGAAAGATCAGGCGGCGTGGGCGAGAGGTAGTGCGCTACATCGCGCATCGTGTGCAGTCAGTGGCGGCGTGCCAAACCAGTGCAACTGGGTGGCCAATGCGGCCACTTCGCCGATGATGAGCAGTGCCGGTGCCCGCACGGCGTGAAGCCGGGCAAGCTCGGGCAGTTCGGCCAACGTGCCGGCCACCACGCGCTGCTGTGGGCGGCTGCCGTGTTCGATCAAGGCAAACGGCGTGCTGGCTGCGCGGCCGTGGGCGATCAATTGATCGCGCAGGGCAGACAGGCCTGTCACGCCCATGTAGAACGCCAGGGTTTGCTGCGGTTTGGCCAGCGCGGCCCAGTCGTGTTCGGTCGCGCCGGACTTGCCTTGCGCGGTGAGGATGCGCAGCGATTGCGCATGCTCGCGATGGGTCAGCGGGATGCCCGCATACGCTGCGCAAGCCACCGCAGCGGTGATGCCCGGTACCACTTCATAGCCGATGCCTGCGGCACGCAGGGCTTGCAGTTCTTCGCCGCCACGGCCGAACACGAACGGGTCGCCACCTTTCAGGCGCACCACGCGCTTGCCGGCGTTGGCCAGTTCAATCATCAGTGCATGGATGCGCGCCTGGGTGGCATGGTGATCGCCGCCGATGTGTTTGCCCACTTCAATCCGCTCGGCATCGCGGCGTGCCAGTGCCAGCACCTCGGTACTGACCAGACGGTCGTGCAGGATGACATCGGCATCATTCAGCACCCGCAGTGCGCGCAGCGTCAGCAGGCCGGGGTCGCCGGGGCCGGCGCCCACCAGCGCCACACTGCCTTGCACATGCCTTGCGCCGGCGTACAACTCGGCCTCGATCGCATGCTGCGCCGCCACTGCTTGACCGCGCCGCAGCAGCGCCTGCGCCGGGCCAGTCAATACCCGCCGGAAGAAGGTGCGGCGTGCGGACAGGTCGGGCAGGCGGTTGCGAATGCGGCCGCGCAATTGGCTGAGCAACTGCGCCAGTGCGCCTGCCGCATCATCGAACTGAAGTTCCAATTGCTCGCGCAGATGACGCGCCAACATGGGCGATGCGCCACCGCTGGAAATGGCAATCTGCAACGGCCCGCGTTGCACCCGCGCCGGCAGTTGTGCGCTGGCCAGCGCGGCGTCGTCCACCACATTGGCCCACACCTGCCGTGCCTGCGCAGCATCGGCCACGGCGTGGTTGACGCCGGCATCGTCGGTGGCGGCAATCACCAGCCATGCACCCTCCAGTTGCGTGGGGGCGAAGGTGGCGGCGAGGTGGGTGATGTGCCGGTGCGATGCCAGCGCCGCCAGCCCCGGTTCCAGCGCGCTGGCCACCACCTGCACTGTGGCCCCCGCCTCCAGCAGGGCCCCGATTTTGCGGGCCGCCACGGCACCGCCACCGACCACCAGCACGCGGCGGCCGCGCAAGTCGAGAAACAGCGGAAACAAGGGGGGCGGGGGTGTGGTTTGC
>Ga0209476_10000044_pt1 | contig 80621 bp, 68 predicted proteins | sample KloWWTrecipitate_FD_187179 | JGI IMG/M metagenome (GOLD analysis project Ga0209476, IMG submission 187179) | Active sludge microbial communities from Klosterneuburg, Austria, studying microevolution and ecology of nitrifiers - Klosterneuburg... | ecosystem: Engineered > WWTP > Aerobic digester... | reverse complement strand
ACAAAACGTCTTTTCGTCCTGAGCCTTTTGGGCGTCGCCAAACTTTTTGACAAGTTCGTTGCTCTCCTGCGGCGAGTATCCGTGTGTGATAAACGGGTAAAGCTGCTTCTGATCGTTAATCTGGGCAATGACTAGCCTTTTGGCATTGCTCTCCTGCTGCAGCACGGCCACCAATTCACGAAATAGCAACTCTCGGGTCGCAGTTGCCTCCGCTAGACGGACCATCAGGAGTTGAGATACGACCGAGTTCGCCCGCTTCTCCGCACCCGGTGACTCGACCGGGGCGTTGTGCTCGATCCGTTCAGTTTCTTTGGCCGCCGCCGCAGTGTGTGGCCCGTCGCCGAGTTTTCTAAAAATCTCCAATGCGGTGGTCAGATGGCGCTTGGCACGCGTCGCATTTCGAGCGTCGAGATTTGCCCCCAGCAAAAGATGGACGAGTCCGGTGTGATAGAGATCCTCGGCTGCCTCAAAAATAGTCAGGCTGCGACTGAAATGATGGATCGCCAACTCTCGGTCGTCCTGTTCAAGCAGTGCCAGTCCGCGTATACGCTGAATATTGCCGAGCACAAAAAAATCCGTGGACGGATCATCTGCCTCGATCACCGCTAGTGAATTCTCACATTCTTCGATCTCGCCGCGGCGAAGATAGCTTTCGGCAAGCACAAGCCCGGCCATTTTTGCGTAATGACGGTCGCCGATCGCAGCAGACAAGCTGATCGTCTCAATAGCCTTGGAGATCGCCTTTTTCTCTTTGCCCTGGGCGAGGTAGCAGCGGGCAAGATTGCGCATCGATTGTGCCCGATACCACTGATGATTGCGCTTCTCGGCAAATGCCACGGCCTTGTCCAAAAATTGCTCTGCAAGATCGAGATTACCGCGAATAATGTTGAGTTCGCCTAACGAATCGTATATGCCCGCAATGTGTACGTGGTCCCGAATGGTTGCGATCTCGAGCGCCCGTTCGATCATTACCTCGGCCTTTGTAAGTTCGCCGATAAGCATCAGATTGATGCCGAGATTGTTATAAGCGATGACCGTATTAAGGGCGTGCTCGGTTTGGTCAAAGAACTTAATAGATTTTTCGAGGCAGGCAATACCGTCCTTTGGTTGGCGGAGAAACCAATATGCTCCGGACATATCGGTATATAGCTTGCCAAGCATAAACGGGGCATCGTTACCGCCGATGATCTTAATGCCGAGTTCAAAGTTATCGACCGCCCTTTTACTGTTTCCTTCCTGATGGTAGCTGTTCGCAATCTCGCGATACGCCTCGGCCATACCGAGCCAGTTGCCGTTTTCGCGAAAATGGACAAGTGCCTTCTGAGCATAATCCCGGCTTATTGGAAACTCATTCAGCTTTCGATACACGCGTGCAAGCGCAATATCGATCGAACCGGAAAGATGCCGGAGGTTACTATCTTCGGCCTTTCGGAGCGTTTCTTTTAAGAGCGTAACGGCCTTTGGCTGTTCATTGCCATTGTTATATGCGATCGCAAGCTGGGTTATCACCTGCACCTGCGTCTCGATCGACAGTTCTCTGAGGTTTTCTTCGTCTTCGAACGGCTTGACGGCCTCGAGCGACTCGACGTATCTGCCGGCGGTCTCGAGCGTGAAAGACAAAAGACGTTTTAAGTTGGCAAAATTGTCAGGAGTATTCGACCGTTCATCGATCGCGGATAAAAGTATCTTTTCAGCTTCGCTCGATCGTCCCTCGCGCAATTTCTGGCCGACACTCTTAAATATAGCATCGAGCCGGCCGCCCGACTGATGTCCCACAATTTCGCCTTTCAGAAGCTGACCTTTACTCATTTGATCGGATAGCCAATGAAACGGACAATCGTCGCCCGATTTCATTAATCAGCCCAACAAAACTATTTAATTGAATACTTAGTAAACAGCGCAACTGAAATCTAACAGAAGATCGAGCAAACGTCCATATTTTTATTTATTGCAGCAAACAAAGCGTATAGAATTTGCGTATGTCTGTGTTGTGTCGAGGAATGGCCTGAGCGTCCACACTATGAAAATCGAAAAAATTGTGGATCCTGGTAAACCGGTGTTCTCCGACAAACGAGGCAGGCGCCGCCAATTCGTTAACTATCTGAGTATTTTTGGTGCGATTGTTATAACAGTTCTTCTGTCGGTGTTCGTGATCAGCGTGTTGGTCAATCCCTTTCTGCCTCAGATACACCTAAAACCCGTCGCAGTCCTACCTCAGCAATCGGACATAAATTTTCATCCACCGGAAAGACCCGCACTTACAAAGGCCGAGACGATCGCGAAACAGGTCGGCGATAAGGCTCGATTAGAAAAGAAACGCCGTGAAGATGCACGAGCCCAACGGGCGGGAGCCGCTAAGCTAATCCGTTCGGAAACTTCGGCCGCGATCGTCCGCGCGACTAACGACGGGAATCCGTTGGCGGTCGGCTTCTATGTAAACTGGGACGATTCCAGTATGGCTTCGTTGAGAACTAATATTGACAACCTCGACTGGCTCGTGCCGGAATGGATAAGACTCTCGGGCGATGAGAGCGATCCGCTCGTACTGGACATAAAGGACGAGGCTATCGATTTTATCCAGCGGACAAAGCCCGAGATGCCCATCCTGCCGTTACTGCAAAACTATAAGAATGAGCAGTGGAATTCGGAAATTTTGCAAAGGTCGATCACCACCGACGCTCAGCGGCAAAAGTTAATAGCTGCACTTTTGCAAAGTATTGAAAAATACAAGTTCGGCGGCCTCACGATCGATATTGAGGAAGTACCGGAGGCATCGCAGTCCGAACTTTTTACATTTATGCGCGAGCTTCGGGCTGAGTTTCAGACTCGGGGGTTGATCCTCGCTCAGGCTGTCCCGTTCGACAATCCCGACTGGGACTACAAGGCATACGCCGGCGTCACAGACTATTTGATGTTGATGGCCTACGATCAGCATTGGTCGACAGGCGGTGCTGGGCCGATCGCCGGGCAGGACTGGTTTGAATCGATCTTAAAGAAGCGTATGGCTGAGCTCTCGCCAGCGCAAACGATCATCTGCTTTGGCAACTACGGATACAACTGGACCAAGAACGAGAAGGAGGGCGAGGATATTTCTTTCCAGCAGTCGCTACTGGCCGCGAAGGAATCTCTCGATTCGCCGACCGAGATAAAATTTGATCCGACTTCGAAAAACCCATATTTTTCGTACTCCGAAGACGATGGCAAGGAACATACCATCTGGTTTCTGGACGCGGCGACAGCCTATAACGAGTTGCGAAGTGCTCAGCCATACAAGGTAGCCGGCTTTGCACTCTGGCGTCTCGGGAGCGAAGATCCATCGCTGTGGAAGGTGTTCGGCTCCGGTGAGCGACACGCTTCGGCCGAAGACCTTAAAACGATCAAGTATGGCTACGACGTCGATTTTCAGGGCACCGGCGAGATACTGCAGGTTACCGCAGAACCGCAGGACGGAACGCGCGATCTGACAGTTGCGGCCGACGGGATGATCACCGATCAGATCTATCGGCAGATACCTTCTTCGTACGTTATCCAGCGAACCGGCGATAAACCGGGTAAGATCGCTCTGACCTTCGACGATGGCCCGGATCCTGTGTGGACGCCGAAGATACTCGATATTCTAAAACAGGAAAATGTAAAAGCGACCTTCTTTATTCTCGGCGAAAATGGACAGACAAATCCTGATATCGTTAAGCGGATCGTGGCTGAGGGCCAGACGATCGGAAATCACTCATTCACGCATCCGAATCTAGGCGAAGTGCCGAGGGCCGTCACCGACCTCGAACTCAACGCCACTCAGCGCCTGATCGAATCGCTTACCGGACACTCGACACGCCTTTTTCGTGCACCATATTTCGGCGATGCCGAACCGAGAACGCCCGACGAGGTTGAACCGACCACGCAGGCACAAAACCTCGGTTACATTTCGATCGGCTTGCACCTCGACCCGGATGATTGGAAACTCAATAACGACGACGGCACGCCGCACACCGCCGATCAGATGGTCGACGAGGTCCTAAGGCAGGTTGCCATCACCACACCCGAAGAACGCGGCAACATTGTGCTGATGCACGATAGCGGCGGCGACCGTTCCGCCACGGTCGAGGCGTTGCCAAAGCTCATAGACGCGCTTCGCAGCCGCGGATACGAATTCACGACCGTCGCCGAACTTGCCAATATGACTCCCGATCAGGCAATGCCGCCCGTTCCGCAAGACAAATCATTTTATACAAAGGCCGATGGATACGTATTTTACGGCGTTTCGGTCGCCGGCTGGCTGATGCGTTGGCTGTTTTTACTTGGCATTATCCTGGGACTCGGGCGAATGGTGGTCATCGGTATTCTCGCTTTTGCACAATATGTCCGCTCGCGGCGGCGCGAACTGACGCATTTTGGCGAGCAGTTTCAACCGCCGGTCTCGGTCATTGTTCCGGCATTTAATGAGGGAAAGGTCATCGTCCGTACGGTCGAGAGTCTGCTCGCATCTGACTATCCTAATTTTGAGATCATTGTGGTGGATGACGGTTCGACGGACGATACATTTGAGCTGTCGAAAAAGACATTTGGCGACAACCCCAAAGTCTCGGTCCATCGAAAGGAAAACGGAGGCAAGGCTGAGGCCTTGAATTTCGGCTGGCGACTAGCTAAGGGTGACGTGATCATCGGTCTCGACGCCGACACGATGTTCGCGACCGGAACGATCGCGGCTCTGGCTCATCGTTTTGCGGACGAACGCATCGGTGCTGTCGCCGGCAATGCCAAGGTGGGCAACCGCATCAATATCGTCACCAAGTGGCAGGCGTTGGAGTACGTTACGTCACAAAATTTTGACCGCCGCGCTTTTGCGTCGCTTAATTGCATCACGGTCGTTCCGGGTTCGGTCGGGGCGTGGCGGCGGACAGTTCTTGAAGAGACGGGCGGTTTTTCGTCCGACACGCTTGCCGAAGATCAGGACCTCACGATCCAGGTACGAAAACTAGGCTATACGATAGGTTATGAGGAAGATGCGGTGGGCCTTACTGAGGCACCCGACAGTCTCAGAAATCTCGCAAAACAACGATTTCGTTGGTCGTACGGAACACTGCAGTGTATGTGGAAGCACAAAAATGCATTGCTCAATCCGCGATATGGCACGCTCGGCTTTGTGGCGATGCCCAACGTCTGGATATTTCAGGTTCTCTTCCCGCTGATATCACCGCTGATGGATCTGATGTTTATCTGGTCGCTCATCGGAGCACTTATCGGCTACCTCGAGCACCAACAGGAATATTCTACGACGCCGACTAATCTGAATCAGGTCATTTTCTATTACGCTCTGTTTCTGGCCGTTGACTGGTTTGGAGCATTCGCCGCGTTCCTGATGGAAAAAGGCGAAGAGAAAAAACTGCTTGGATGGCTCGTCATACAGCGTTGTGGTTACCGCCAGGTGATGTACTGGGTGATGGTCAAATCGGTCTGGACGGCCATCCGCGGTGCTGTAGTCGGTTGGGGTAAACTTGAACGAAAGGCGACTGTAACGGCGAGGGTTTAGAAGTAGCCAAGAAAAGTTTGCCGTAGAAGTTTTAGTCGCTGAATGGTGCCGATCGACCCCGATAAGAATAGGGGTTGTGGTTGTTACCTGTGCTTATATGTAGCAAAGTTCAGCAATAAACTTCCGATCTTCTTTGTTCCATCCAACCGCGAACATACTCGATTATGGTAGATTTTATCTATGCCTGATTTTCCGGACATTGATGGCGGCGGCGAGGTGTTGACCGAGGCCGACGTTAAGCTCGAAAAGCCTAAGCTCTACAAGGTACTCCTGCACAACGACGATTTCACGACAATGGATTTTGTCGTCTTTGTGCTGCAGTACGTCTTTATGCGTGACGAGGCCGAATCGATCAGCATTATGCTCAAGGTTCACAACGACGGCATCGGTCTTGCCGGAATTTACCCTTACGAGATCGCTAATATGAAAGCCGAAAAGGCGATAAATCTGGCGAAAGCCCGCGAATACCCATTTCTGTGTACGGTCGAAGAAGAATAGTCTTCTCGAAAGTTCAGACGGTATGCTAGTATCTCCCTTGTTTATGGGCTCTCAAACAACAATTTGTATTATTGCCGTCAGGAAATTTGCGCCGTAGAGAGCCGGGCCGAAGCCTTAGATTTTGATCGATTGAGTCCCAAGCCGCGAAAAAGGCTTGGGACTTGTTCAATTACGATCCGCAAAATACGGTTACGCCCGCGAAAATGATAAAATAAGAGTTTTTACGGCGTCAGCAGCTTTTAAGTCTGCCAAAAGCCGATCACTGACATATGACCGAAGCTTTAGATCTCAAAAAGACCGTTAATCTGCCAAAGACTGACTTTTCGCAAAAGGCGAATCTTGGCCAAAGCGAGCCCGCCCGCCTTAAAAAGTGGACCGAAATGGACCTCTACGGCTCGATCGCTGAGTCGCGAAAGGGACGGGAGAAATTTATCCTCCACGACGGCCCGCCGTATGCTAACGCAGACATCCATATCGGAACGGCTCTCAACAAGATCCTGAAAGATTTCGTCGTGAAATCACGTTCGATGATGGGTTTTGATGCGCCGTACGTGCCGGGCTATGACTGCCACGGGCTGCCGATCGAGACGCTTGTCGAAAAGAAATTGGCGGAAAAGAGCAAGAATAAGGCTGACATACCGGTATCGAGCTTTCGCCGGATCTGTCGTGAACACGCCTCGACGGCAATGACCGGACAGACTCGCGATTTTCAGCGTCTGGGCATTCTAGGTGAATGGAAGACGCCGTATCTGACAATGTCCGCTGAGTACGAATCATCGACGGCTCGTCTGTTCGGCCGGTTTCTAGAGCGTGGTTATGTCTATAAAGGCCTGCGGCCCGTATATTGGTGCATCCACGATCAGACCGCACTTGCCGAAGCCGAGGTCGAGTATCGACAGCATTCGTCGCCGTCGGTTTATGTTAAGTTTCCTTTGCGATCCGATCCGGCGTTGATCGACAATGCGTTGTCTGGCAAGAATGTTTCGGTCGTTATATGGACAACGACACCGTGGACGTTGCCGGCAAATCTCGGCATCACGGTACATCCCGATTATGACTATTCGGCTATCGAGGTCGGAGTTGACGTCTATATCGTCGCGTCTGAACTCGCCGCCGCATTTGCCGAGACCTGCGGATTTACAGAATATAAAGATGTCGCCCGTTTCAAAGGCTCCAAACTCGACCGCCTCGAAGCGAAGCACGCGTGGCTCGACCGTACTTCGCTGATAATGAATGCCGATCACGTCACGCTGGGCGAAGCCGACGCCGAAGTTGAACTTGACGCACGACACGAGAGCAAAGCATCAGGCAAGTCGGGCACAGGCTGTGTCCATACTGCTCCGGGCCACGGTGCAGACGATTTTGCGGTCGGCAAGCGATACGGGCTCGACGTCTATGCTCCGGTCGATGCGGCCGGCAAATTTACGGCTGAGGTCGAGCATTTTGCCGGACTTAGTGTATTTGAGGCGAATCCCAAGATTGTCGAATTTTTGCGCGACAGCGGAGCCTTGCTAAACGTCGAACGATACGACCACCGATATCCTCATTGCTGGCGTTGCAAAAACGCGGTGATATTCCGAGCGACGCCGCAATGGTTTGTCTCGATGGACGAGACGGTCGGCGACAGCAGCCTCAGGCAGCGAGCGCTCGACGAGATCGAAAAGGTCAAATGGCATCCGGCGTGGGGCGAGGGCCGTATGTCGAATATGTTCAAGGGACGGCCCGACTGGTGCGTCTCACGTCAGCGTTCGTGGGGCGTTCCGATCCCGGTATTTTACTGTACCGGTTGTGAGGAGGCGGTCGCCGACCCAAGAGTGATCGATCACGTCGCGGATATTTTTGCGCTCGAAACGGCCGATGCTTGGTACGCCCGTCCCGAGAGCGAACTGCTGCCTGCTAACTACAAGTGCACCAAGTGCGAAGGTTCGGATTTCAGAAAGGAAACCGACATTCTCGACGTCTGGTTCGATTCGGGTTCAAGCTGCGTCGCGGTTCTCGAAACTCGCGGTGACACACTTCGATTTCCGGCTGACGTCTATCTCGAGGGTGGCGATCAGTACCGCGGCTGGTTTAATTCGTCTCTAAGCTGCGGCATAGCGGCTCACGATAAGGCTCCGTACAAGCAGATCATCACGCACGGCTGGGTCGTCGATGGTGACGGGAAAAAGCAGTCGAAGTCGATCGGCAATGTCACCGCTCCGCAGGAGATCATAGACAAATCCGGTGCCGAGATCCTGCGTCTGTGGGCGGCCGCAGTCGATTACACGGAAGATGTCCGCTGCTCGGACGAGATACTTTCGCGCGTGGTCGATGCATATCGTAAGATCCGCAACACGCTGAGGTACGCACTCGGCAACCTTATAGATTTTGATCCGGCGACTGACTCGGTCGCGTCCTCCGAAATACTCGAGATCGACCGATGGGCACTTGCCGGACTGGACGAAGTCACTGCCAAGGTGCTTACCGCCTATGCTGAATATGATTTTCAGGCGGCGTATAACGCTCTTTATAATTTTTGTACCGTTACGCTGTCGGCTCGCTATTTCGACATAATCAAGGATCGTTTGTACATCCTTGCGCCGCGATCAGTCGGACGGCGTTCGGCTCAAACGGCTCTTTATCAGATCACTGATACGCTTTGCCGTTTGCTTGCGCCGATCCTGGCGTTCACCTCGGACGAGGCGTGGGAAAATCTACCCGCCCGCGAGGTTGGTTCGGTCCATATAGGCGAATTTCCAGCCCTCGCCGACGTTGACAATGCAAAATTGATGGCAAACTGGGAACGCATCTTTGCAATCCGCGACGATGTGATGAAGGCACTTGAGGCCGCCCGAAATGAAAAGCGTATCGGCTCGCCGCTAGAAGCCAAGGTGATCTTGACCGTCGATGGCGGAACTGCGAGATTTTTGCTCAATTATTACGATCAATTGCGATACATCCTTATTGTTTCGCAGGTCGAAGTGCACGAGGGCGATGCTTTCGCGGTTGAGATCGTTGCGGCCGATGGCGAAAAATGTGAACGCTGCTGGAACTACTCGACCCGCGTTGGGGAAGTTTCGGAGTTTCCAACAGTATGCGAACGCTGCTCCGATGCTTTGCCGGAAATAGTTGCGGCGATGGGCGTATAGGAGTTGATATGTTTACTAAACTTCAATTTTCATTGATTTTCGTGTTACTCGTAGCGGGAGCATCTTTGGCTCAGTCGGTTTACACCCCGGAAACGGGTTCACCCGAACGCAAGGCCATACTCGCCGCACTTCGCGTGCCGGTCGAGCGCGATCTCAAACAAAAAATCGTATTTGCCGCCCAACATTTCAACGTATCGGGCAACTGGGCGTTCATCGGCGGCGATCCGCAAACTCCGGAAGGCGGCCAACCGAACTACAGGGGTACCAAATATCAGGAAGCAAAGGATGCAGATATGTTCGACAATAATTTCTTTGCAGTGTTGAAAAAAACGGCCGGGAAGTGGAAGGTCGTAACATTTGCGATCGGTTGTACCGACGTCTGTTACGCGGACTGGTGGCGGCGGTACAAAGCACCTAAGGCGATTTTCCCTTATACTGAGTAACTAGTGAATAAGAAAGACATATTCTGGAAGTTTGGCTATCTCGTCATCGCGGGCGGCGTATTCTTGATCGACCAGTCCTCCAAGGCCTGGGCGACTCGCATTTTGCGTTTCGAAGGTGATAGGCCGCTAATCTCGGGCTTCATAAACTTTGCTTACGCGGAAAATCCGGGTGTCGCCTTTTCGATGCTGGATGATCACGGCGACACGGGCCGATGGGGCCTGTCGGTAGTTGCGTTTGTCGCCGCGGCTCTAGTGCTCTACTTTTTTTGGCGAACGCCGCGAAGTGATGACCGAATTCTTGGCCCTCTGGCACTTTTGCTCGCCGGCATTGTCGGTAATGTGACCGATCGTATAAGGCTAGGTTTCGTCGTTGATTTTATTGATGTTCAATTCGGTGCGTGGCATTATCCGACATTCAACGTCGCCGACGCCGCCATCTGCGTCGGTGCGGGGCTTTTGCTGATCGATATGTTCTTCGTCAAGCGAGATCGTCAAAATTCAAAAATCGACAGTCAAAATTCTGAGGTGTCGAGTTAACATTGCCCAACCGGACATTTGACGATTTGGATATCTGGCAGTGATCTCGATACCGGCCAATTTTGCCGAGGGATTTGGTAAGGAAGGAAAGAGGGGCAAATTGCGATTCTTTAAAATTGCTAAGGGTTCACTCGAAGAATGCAGGTATTATTTAAGATTGGCAAAAGATCTCGATTATGCCGAAACTGATAGTCTAAGAGTTGATCTTGAATCTATTTGTAATATGTTGACCCGATTCTCTGCAACTATCAAGTCGAGTTTATAGTCGCAAAGCTATCGAATTTTGAATTTCGACTTTCGAATTTTAAGAGATGTATCCTGAACTTTTTCGCATCGGCACATTTCCGGTAACGACCTACGGCATCTTTTTGGCGGTCGGTATGTTGCTGGCTCTTTTTGTAGCGTCACGACTTGCCGCCCGCGATGGTTTGCCGCGCGAGCGCATTTACGACCTTGGCCTTTGGGTTTTGGTCGGCGGACTTGTCGGCTCCAAATTGCTGATGTACTTTGTCGAGCCGGACGTACACGTTTTTACGCTCGATTTTCTACGTTCGGGCGGAGTCTATTACGGCGGGCTTTTGGGCGGGTTTTTCACGCTCGTCATTCTGATACGTTTTTACAAATTGTCGTTTTGGAAGGTCGCCGATGCTCTTGTGCCGGGCCTTGCTCTCGGTCAGGCATTCGGCCGTCAAGGCTGCTTTGCCGCCGGCTGCTGCTGGGGAAAGCCGACCGACTGGTTCTGGGGTGTCCATTTTACCGACAAAGGCCACGAATACACCGGCGTCCCGATGTACGGCCCGAGCAACGAGGACCTCTATCTGCACCCGACCCAGTTGATCGAATCATTTACAATGCTGGCCGTTTTCGGCCTGCTGTTCTACCTTCACCGCAAGAAAAAATTTGACGGCCAGGTCCTTATCGCCTACGGCATAATTTACTCGATCTTTCGATTTTCGATCGAATTCATCCGCGACGATCCGCGCGGCGATCTTTGGGGATTGACGACCTTAACGGGCTTTTCGACTTCGCAGATAATAAGTCTGCTGGTTGCGGCCGGGTCGCTTATTTTCATGGTCATAAGGCTCAAGCGGGCTAACGAATTGCCAAACCAAATTGCCAGTGAATGAAGAACCGTCATCTTTTATCCTAAATCCAACGTCGGACGAGACGGGAATGCGCCTCGACGCCTATCTTGCCGAACACGTTGACGGTTGGTCTCGCTCGCGTCTGCAGCGTCTAGTCGAAAACGAAGACGTTCTGGTCAATGATCGGGCGGTCAAATCTTCGTACAAGTTGCGCGATGGCGACGTCGTCGAGGTCGATCTGGTCGAGGTGCCGGTCGCACGGTTTGAGCCTGAAAATATTCCGCTCGACATTATTTTTGAGGACGACGATCTAGCCGTCATCAATAAGCCCGCCGGCATGATCGTCCACCCCGGAGCAGGTGTTCAGTCCGGCACGCTGGCAAACGCGATCGCGTTTCACTTTGACCTTTCCGAACAGTCGGTCGAGGCTCAGGCCCGCGGCCGCGTCGGTATCGTTCATCGTCTTGATAAAGATACTTCGGGGCTTATCGTGGTCGCCAAAAATGACGAAGTGCATGAGGCCCTGTCTGAGCAGTTTCGCAAACGCCTGGTTTTCAAATCGTACATCGCTCTCGTCCACGGCCCGACCGAGCAAAATAGTGGCAAGATCGAGGCCGCGATCGGCCGCAACAAGCACAACCGTCTGCGGATGAAGGTCGCCGGCACAGGCCGCAGTGCCGTCACAATCTGGAAAGTGCGTAAGCGTTACACCAAGTTTACGCTGCTCGACGTCGAGATCAAGACCGGCCGTACGCACCAGATCCGCGTTCATATGGGTTATATCAATCACCCTGTCGTCGGCGACGAGATCTATAACGAGGGCCGTGACAACACCATCGCCGACATCCATGTCCGCAATGCCGTCGTCACCATGCGTCGCTTTTTCCTCCACGCCGAACGGCTTTCGTTCACCCACCCGAAAACCGGCGAGCGAATGGAATTTACTCAGGAATTGCCGTCGGAATTGAGAGAGTTTTTGCAATTGTTGTAACTATTTGACTGGAACGCAGGCGCCCTCGCCTGCAACGCCGGTTCCTCCGGCGTGACGGTGTTTAGATATTTTCAACTTGAATTTCCTCCGCGTTCGTCAGCGTGCGTTGCACGCTTGCAGGCGGGGTCGCCTGCGTTCCCGGCACCGGATTGAGTTACAATACCGCCAATGGACAAAGACCCTCGATTTTGGCACAGTCGCGGCTATCTTCCTCATTTCGACAAGGAGGGATTTACCCAGTTCATAACCTTTCGCCTTGCCGATTCGCTCCCGCAGGACGTGCTTGATAGATGGCATGCGGAACTCCGCGGCGGAGAGATCACGGACGCCGACCATCGCCGCCGCATCGAGGTCTACCTTGATCAAAATTACGGTGCCGGTCACCTCCGCGATCACCGCATCGCGAACGTTCTGCAGGACACCATATTGAAATGGGACGGCAAACGATATAAGTTGATCGCGTGGGTGATCATGCCAAACCATGGGCACATCCTGCTGACACCGGAGTCAGGGGTGACGGTTCCCGAAATAGTGCACTCGATCAAATCCTACACTGCTCACGCAGCCAACGAAATACTAAAGCGAACGGGCCAATTTTGGGCAAGAGAATATTTCGATCGCTATATTCGCGACAGCAAGCATTTTGCGAGTACAATCGCCTATATTGAAAACAATCCGGTCAAGGCGAGACTATGCAAGTTGCCTGAAGAATGGCCGTACTGCAGTGCAAACTTAAAGCTATAGCCGGGAACGCAGGCGCCCTCGCCTTCACGGCTGCGTATTTTGCAGCCAGACGTCCGTGGTTATCCAAATACATCACGCCGGAGGAACCGGCGTTGCGGACGAGGGTGTCCGCGTTCCAGTCAATGTGATGAATATGAAACTCTTAGCAATTTTAGTGTTTACGCTGATGTTGGTTCCTGCGGTTTTTGGTCAGGCTGATGGGGTCAATATTGTACCGAAGCCTGCCCAGATTCGAACATCGAATGGTTATTTCGATCTGAAGCGTGATACGAAGATACTGGCAAAAGATGATGCTTCAATACGAATAGCGAATCTTCTGAACCAAATTTTATCGGTGAGATATGGGTTTACGTTAAAAATTGTTTCAAAAGAACAAAAGCGAAATCTGATTACCATAGAGAAATTTGGAGCGGCTCCTGGAATAACTCCGAATTCGGATCGTTATATGCTCGCTGTTTTGCCCGAGCGAATTCGCGTGCTTGGAGAGGAAAACGGTCTGTTCTACGGTGTAAATTCATTCATCCAACTACTTCCGACGAATTCGAGTGAGCCGTTGCGGGTTCCATCACTTGAAATAGTTGACGAGCCACGCTTTGCATACCGCGGTATGCACCTCGACGTGTCCCGGCATTTTATGCCGATTGAGTTTGTTAAAAAGTACATCGATCTGATGTCGCAATATAAATTCAACACATTTCACTGGCACCTGACGGACGATCAGGGATGGCGGATCGAGATCAAGAAATATCCTAAGCTGACCGAGATCGGATCAAAGCGGAGCGAGTCGCACGTCGGCAATTACACACCGGCTTTCAAGGGCGACGGCGTGCCGGTCGAGGGTTTTTACACTCAGGAACAGATCAAGGATGTCGTGAAATACGCCAAAGAGCGTTACATTACGGTCGTGCCTGAGATCGAACTGCCGGGCCACGCGTCGGCGGCACTCGCGGCGTATCCGCAGTTTGGCTGCAAGGCTGATTATAAGTATGAAGTTAAGAAAACGTGGGGCATCTTTAAGGAAGTATTCTGCCCGACGGACGAGACATTTAAGTTTCTCGAAGATGTGATCGACGAGACGATCGCTCTGTTCCCGGATTCGCCTTATGTACATATCGGCGGCGACGAGGTGCTCAAAGACCATTGGAAAGAATCGGCTTTCGTGCAGGACCTGATGAAACGCGAGGGCCTTAAGAATGAGCACGAAGTACAGAGTTACTTTGTGCGCCGCATCGAAAAACACATAAATAAACGCGGCAAAAAGATGATCGGCTGGGACGAGATCCTCGAGGGCGGCCTTGCACCCAACGCGACCGTTATGTCGTGGCGGGGAATGAAAGGCGGCATCGAGGCGGCAAAGGCAAAACACGACGTGGTGATGACGCCGACCGATTTTGCGTACCTCGATTATGCCCAGGGCGATCCGGCAACCGAGCCAACCAATATCGGTGGTTGGCTGCCGCTCGAAAAAGTTTATTCGTTCGATCCGGTGCCGAAAGAGTTGTCGTTTGACGAAGCCAAATACATACTCGGCGGCCAGGCAAATATCTGGACCGAGTATTTGAAAACACCCGAAAACGTCGAGTACATGGCTTTCCCCAGAATGCTCGCCATCGCCGAATCAGTATGGTCGAGGCCTGAGGACAAGAGTTTTGCTGACTTTCAGCGACGCTTGGTCTCGCAATACGCACGACTCGACAAACAGAACGTGAGTTATCGAATTCCCGTCCCGACAGGCCTCGTGAACAAGGTTCTCGCGGATGGCGAACTGGCGGAAATGGATCTTTCGACTCCGCTCGCCGGAGCACGTGTCTTCTATACTATCGACGGCACGACGCCCGACGAAAGGAGCACCACGTACACTAAACCGATACAGATCGCGCTCGCCGAAAATGGTCGTGTTGACGTCAAAGCCGTGGTCGTATTAGCCTCGGGCCGCAAGAGTTCGGTCTATACAGCCACGCTGCTTCGCCACAAATGGCTACAACCTGCCGAACCAAGCGGTAAGGCCGCAGGCGTTGCCTACTCGTTGTTTGCCGCGGGCGTTGAAACAGGGCGCGATCCAGTGCCCATTACCGGGGAATCACGGTCGATCGGCCTTGCTCAGTTTGCCAAGCAGGTCGATCCGAAAGGCACATACTCTGTCGCATTCGACGGGTACCTCAATGTGCCGATCGATAGCATTTATGAGTTTCAGGCTGACTCCACCTGGGATGCAAGCATCAGCGTTGATGGCGAGAAATTGTTCGACAACGCGGGAACGGCCGAGCGGAAAGTGCGTTCCGGCGTGGTGCCGCTTAGGGCTGGCTGGCATAAGGTTTCGCTGCGATACAACCATAGCGGGGGCGAAGCATTCTGGCGGATCCGGTGGGCGATCAAGGGTCAGAATTGGCGAAATATCAACGGCGGCGAATTGGTTCATTAAACCCGGGAGGTGTCAATAATATATGAAAGTAGGCGATCCGGCACCGGACTTCACGCTTAAGGATGGCGAAGGTTCCGAGTGGTCACTAAGTAATTACAAAGGGCGCACAGTGGTGCTGCTCTTCTATCCGGGCGACAACACGCCCGTGTGCACCGCACAGCTTTGCTCGGTCCGCGATCATTGGTCCGAATACCAGGCGACCGGTGCCGAGGTCGTCGGCATCTCGACCGACTCGGTCGAATCGCACAGCGGCTTTGCCGAAAAGCATAATCTGCCGCTGCGGCTCTTGGCCGACACGGATCGCTCGGTCTCGGCAATGTACGATATGAAATCCTGGCTGCCCGGACGCTCCGCCCGCGGCGTAGTGGTTATCGACGGCAAAGGCAAGATCACGTATCACAAGGCAGAATCCCTGAGCCTGTTTCGCCCGGCGGACAATGACGTGCTCGCGGCGATCAAGGCCGCACAAGGAAATTAACCACAGAGAGCACCGGGAGCACAGAGCGCCATACTGGCTAGATCTGGATTCTCTGTGTCCTCTGTGTGCTCTGTGGTAAAATCTGCCTATGGCTTTATTTAGTGAAAAATTCAAATGTGGACGTTGTGGGCAGAAGACCGAACCGATAGGTTTCGCACCGCTGCCGACGGAGTTGGGGCAGAAGATCGGTGCTGAGATGTGTCAGGGTTGCTGGAAAGAGTGGCTGCAAAAGCAAAATCAGCTTATCAACCACTTTGGCATCGACGTTTCAAATCCGGACTCACACGAGTTTCTCTTCGACAATATGAAGATATTCTTCTACAACGAAGGCGTAGAGCTAGCCCAGATAGACACCTCGCAAGAGGGCAAGGTCAACTGGTAACTGCCGACGTCGACCAAACCATCAACCGGGGCCACGGATGTTTGACGGCGACATACCTTACTTTATCAACGAGGCATTTCACGCCGACCTCGTCGCATCCGCCGAATTGGATCAATTGCTGGCTGGCGGTTGGCGTCATTTTGGCACCCATTTTTTCAGATACAATCTAGGGATTTACGGCGGCGAGATCCGCCGGGTAATGCCGCTGAGGATCAGGCTGGCTGATTTTCGCCTGTCTAAGAGCCAGCGCCGCGTGCTCCGCCGCAACGCCGGCCTCGACGTGTCGATCGGCCCATTTGACGTAGCTCCCGAAACACACGATCTATTTGAACGGCACAAACGCCGGTTTAAGAGCGGCGTTCCGGATTCGATCTTCGACTTTATCGTTCGCGACGCCGAAAGTTCACCTACCGAGCTGTTTGAGATCACAGTCCGAGACGGCGGCAAACTCGTCGCCGCCAGCTTTTTCGACCTTGCCGAACGCTCCGTCTCGGCGATCTACGGTTGTTTTGACCCGGATGAAACGGCCCGAAGCCTCGGTATTTTCACAATGCTGAAGGTGATCGAATACGCGACCCAACTCGGGTTCGAATTCTATTATCACGGCTACGCCTACGAGGGTACGTCCTTTTACGACTACAAAAAACGATTCAACGCCGTCGAGCAATTTGATTGGCAGGGCAATTGGAAGATCATAACTGAGTGATGGCGAAAGATATTTAACCGCAGATATAGCAGATGACTCAGATCTTTCATATAAGGTTTTATCTGCTTCATCTGCGTGATCGGCGGCTAATAGGCATTGTTACGGAGCCGCCTTGCTCTAGGCCAGACACTTCGTCCACTCGATGTACTTTTTCGAATCAAATTTTTTGCCCGTACTGCCGCTCGTCATATAGCGGATCTGGCCAAACACCGCTCGCTCCATCCACGGCCGATCGTGTTTTCCAAAGCACCAAAGGATACCGCAGTACGAATTAGGATTTCGACCGTCAAGACAATACTTGTTGTTGAGGTGGACCAGCGTCTCAAAAGCGACCTCGTATGACGGCGACCACGCGATGACGTTCTTGCCCCACAGCATCCGTACGTAATTATGTATTTCGCCGGTAACGGTCATCTCACGCTGGGCGGCATTCCAGAGTTCGTCGTGCGTCTCGCCCGCCTCAAGCTGTTCGAGCGTGTAGGTGAACTGCCGCTCATCACCCGCGTGCTCACGCATCGTCTTGTGAACCCAAGCGGGCAAAGCCTCAAGCGTGTCATATTTTGGGTTAAAGAGTGTCATATTGTACGACAGCTCGCGGCGGACTATTAGTTCTTCTAAATATGCGTCGATCGACTCTTGCGGCGCGTCGGCATCTCGCACGGCAAGTGCGATCTCAATTGGCGACAGATAGCCGAAATGTAAATACGACGACAGCCTCGACGAACCGTCGCGGTCGGGTTTGCTGCGGGCTTTGTCATAATCGGTTAAGATGTCATTCACAAATTTGGAGAGTCGAGCGCGTCCGGCGGTTGTACCACCACGATAATGGCCGGATGCCGGCACGCTGTGGTCGATATCACACTCGGAAACTAGTTGAGCAATGTTGTCAGCGGTGATGAGAGTTTCGGGACAATCAACTTCCAGCCCGAGGCTTGTTATATCAACCGCTTCATTAGCCAACGGCACGAGATAGCGGTCGAGCAGCTTTTTTATCTTTGGGCGTATCGTGTACGCGGCATACTCCTCCTTGTCGAATTTCGACATCGGTATAACACCATTCGAATCGACCACAAAAACCGGAATATCTGCTCGCTCAGCGATCCGCCGATTGTGTTCCGGGATGATAAAGCAAGGGAAGTCGTCGGTGACGATCAACGCCGCATCTTTTGCGAGTGCCGCGACCGTCTGTTTCGGCGAGTCTTTATCCTTTTGCAAATAAAAGACATAGCGGATGCCGAGGCGCTCAAATTCGCGACGCTTTTCTTCAACGCCTTCGAGAATAAAGGTATGCAGACGATCTGACGCCCAAGGGTAGTAATATTTCAGCCCCTCATAAACCACCAGCGGCAGCTTCAGCTCATTTGCCCTGCGTATCGCGTAGATCAGAGCGTGGTTATTATCGACACGCTTGTACATCTGCATCCAATACAAAACGTATCGAGCGTTAGAATTTACCGGTTTGTTGTTAAGAGCGATGACTCTTTCGTTGATCCGCATTGGGTGTATTATAGAGATTGTTAGCCACAGAGAACACAGAGGAAGATTAGTTTATGAATTTGCTTTCACGGTTTAGATTCGTGTCGCTCCCGGTTTTAGTTTCTTGCCTCATCTTTCTCTGTGCTCTCTGTGGCCATTCCTCCGCACAGGACTTTAAGACCCTTAAAGACGGCGTAGAGTACGCCGAGGTGACCCGCGAGGTGAGCGGCAAGGTGGTCCAAATGAACCTCCTCCGCCTCGATCTCAGCAAGGTCCGCCTCGATGTCCACCACGCGATGGACGCCGCCATCGGCACTGAGAAAACTTCGTCGATCGCTGCCCGCCACGGAGCGTTTGCAGCTGTAAACGCGGGTTTTTTTAGGCTTGATACAAGTATTTTTGCCGGTGATGCTGCAGGGCTTTTGATAATCGACCGCCATCTTATCAGCGACTCCACTAATGACCGAATCGTATTGGGACTTACCAATAACAAACTTGTAACTGAAGTTGCCATTGGTAGATCGGAACTTACACATTTTCTTTTTCAGGGAAAGCGTGAAATTGAAATCTCGGGATCCAATCGAGAGTTGGCCACGAATGAAATTGTTCTTTATACGCCGTATTTTCATCGAACAACGTTGACTAGCAAGACGGCAATAGAATTAATAGTTCGAAAAGACCGCATCGTAAAGATAGTTCGCAGTATTGGAAGTTCAGAAATTCCTACTGATGGTTATGTATTGTCTGCAAGCGGTACGATGGCAAGCGAATTGACCAAAATTGCTAGGGTGGGCACCCTTATTCAAATTGGTCAGCGAACGCACATTATCAGTATTTCGCACGAACCTGATCCGCCGAAAATGGAGTATTTCGAAGACATCGTCGCCGGAGTTCCTCAACTCATCAAAAACGGCCGTGTAGACATCACCTGGGAACAGGAAAAGACCACCAAGTCCTTTGTCGAAACGCGGCATCCGCGGACGGCGGTGGCTAAGCTCAAGGACGGCAAGTTTCTGATGATAACGGTCGACGGCCGGAGCGAGACGAGCGGCGGCATCGGGTTGCAGGATCTTGCGGAATATCTGCTGAGCCTCGGAGCGGTCGACGCAATGAATCTCGACGGCGGTGGTTCGACGACAATGTTTGTCGATGGCAAGGTGGTCAACAAACCGTCGGACAAAGAAGGCGAGCGAAAGGTCAGTGATGCGATCCTCGTGACGCTGCGAAACCCCAAAAAGTAAACGGCCGCAGGTAACGCAGAAATTTGACCATTCTTTATCTGCGTCAAATGGAGTTTGCCTTTGGCCTAGACATCTTGCGGTCAAACTAAGTTGGTATGAACTGCGTAATAATGTTAACTTTCGAGCAATAATCAACTAAAAATATGAATCGAATCACCGTCGCGTTTTGCCTGCTCGTTGCTTTTTCATTTGGAGCCTTTGTTATTACGGCGCAGACGCCGCCGCGTAAGTCCATCGCCGCTGTTACCGAAAAGATGAAGCGGATCGATGGTTTTGTGCCGCTTTACATCAGTGCTGACGACGGCAAGATCTACATCGAAGTCACGCGGTTCGGTACTGAGTTTCTGTACCTCGTGAGCCTGCCGACCGGCGTTGGGTCTAATCCGCTCGGGCTCGATCGCGGCCAATTGGGTACGACCAAGATCGTGACGTTTGAGCGGGCGGGCAATAAGGTTTTGCTCGTCCAGCCAAATTACGATTTTCGGGCCACGGGCGATGCCAAGCAAAAAAAGTCGGTCGAGGAATCGTTTGCCAAGTCGGTGATCTGGGGTTTCAAGGTCGAGGCCGCCGACGGTGAGCGCGTCCTTATCGATGCGACGAGCTTTCTGATCCGCGATGCACACGGCGTTGGCGACCGTCTCAACCAGGCGAAGCAGGGAAACTACAGTTTCGACGAGAGCCGCAGTGCCCTCTATATGCCAAACACCAAGGGATTTCCCAAAAACACCGAAGTTGAGGCGACGGTCACGCTTTCGACCACCGCCGAGACCGGCAACCTCATAAATCAAGTTGCCCCGACGGGGCGCAATGTCACGGTTCGCGAGCGTCATTCTTTTGTGGAATTACCCGATGACAAATACCGTCCGCGTCGATTCGATCCGCGAACCGGATCGATTCCGATCAGCTTTTACGACTACGGCACAGATATCAACGAGGACCTCGAAAAGCGTTGGATCCTGCGTCATCGCTTAGAGAAAAAAGACCCAAGTGCCGCCATCAGCGAGCCCGTTAAGCCGATCGTCTATTACGTCGACAACGGCGCGCCCAAGGCGATCCAGGACGCTCTGATCGAGGGAGCAAGCTGGTGGAATCAGGCGTTTGAGGCCGCCGGTTTTCGCAACGCCTTTCACGTTCGCGTGCTGCCGCCCGATGCAGACCCGATGGACGTCCGCTACAACGTCGTCAATTGGGTCCATCGTGCGACGCGGGGTTGGTCGATCGGTGACAGCGTGGTCGATCCGCGAACGGGCGAGATCATCAAGGGCGACGTGACGCTCGACTCACAGCGTGCGCGCCAGGACTTTCTGCTCGGTACCGGAATGGCTCCGCAGTACGCATCGGCAAGTAACGCGTGCGATTTCGGCCTGTTGCCGGATGTCGATTACCTTGCCTCGACGGACGCCGCGAGTGACGTGACAGCAATGTCGTACGCCCGCATCCGCCAACTTTCGGCTCACGAGGTCGGTCATACACTCGGTTTTACACACAATTTTGCCGCAAGCACCTACGGCCGAGGTTCGGTTATGGACTACCCGGCACCGCTGGTCGAGATCCGCGACGGCAAGCTCGATCTTTCAAATGCGTATGCGGTCGGCATCGGGGCATTCGATAAATTTGCCGTCACATATGCGTATTCGCAGTTTAGTGCCGGAGCAAATGAGAGCTTTGAGCTCGAAAAGATCGTTCGCGAGGGCGTTGCTGCCGGAATGCTGTTTTTGTCCGACAATGATGCCCGCCCTGCCGGCGGATCAAACCCACTCGCTAATCTGTGGGACAACGGCGCTGACCCGGTGGCAATGCTCCGTCACGAAATGAAGGTTCGCCGCATCGGTCTGAATCAATTCGGGATCCAAAATATCGAAAAGGGAGCGCCGCTCTCCGAGCTCGAAAACAAATTCTTGCCTCTATACCTGCATCATCGCTATCAACTTAACGCAGCGATCAAGTCGATCGGCGGTTCGTACTATACGTTTGCCGTGCGGACCGAGAATGGGCCGAATCCTGCTACCGTCACCGAAAATGTCCCGGCTGCTCGCCAGCGTGACGCCCTGGCCGCCGCCCTCGAGACGATCAAACCGGACGAACTGGCGATCCCCGACAACATTCTGCGGCTGATGCCGCCAATTGCGTATGGGTATGGGTCAGGCCGATCGGAGCTTTTCGCGAAGCGGACCAATCCGATGTTTGACGCCGTCGGTGCGGCCGAGATCGCCGCCGATCTCGCCATCAGCGGATTGCTCGAGCCCAATCGTGCCGCCCGCTCTATCAGCCAAAACGCACGCGATCGGGCGTATCCGTCATTCCGCGAGGTGGTCGGTGCTCTTGTAAAAACGGCTTTTGCATCACCGGCGTCGGCAGATGGGAACCAGGCGTTGATCCAGCGTGCGGTCCAGAGCCTTTTGGCCGAAAGACTTATGGAACTTGCCGCAAACCCGAATGCGCAATCGCAAGTTCGTGCCACCGCGGCCGAGGCACTGCGTAGCCTTTTGGCGATGCTCAAACGCAAGGCAGCGACGGGCGATACAGCGGCTCATTACCGTTCAATCGCCGAAGACATCGAGCGATTTTTGAAAAGGCCTGACGCCCCGCGAAAACAACCGGCACCGTTGCCAAATCCACCCGGCGATCCGATCGGCGGTAACTGATCGTCCGCGGCATTTGTCGATCAATCGTCGGGCCAAAGCCCGGCTTCGAGATGGCTGCATTTATGGCGTATATTTAGTGGTACAGACGTATATTTTGAGGAGGAACAATATGAAGCAGTTATTGACCATAATTGTATTTGCGATGATTTTGACAGCTTGCGGAGCTGGCACCGGCGGCTCGGCAAAGATCGACATAAAGGTCGGCGGCAAAGACGTCAGCCTTGAGACAAAGACCAGCGGAACCTACAAAAACGTCAAGACGTTCACAGATATAAACGGCAAAGCTACTACGGCTACAACCTTTCAGGTTGGTCTGGCTAATTACGAGATGGATCCGGCCACTCCATTGACAATGTCAAAGCCCTTGACCTCGCCGGATCAAGTGCGTCTAATGATCCAACTGGTCGGCGAAGAGGGCACGGATTCGAAATCGGAATTCAAACCGGGCATATATAAGGCCGATCCGCAGCAAAAATATATGAGCCTTAACTATTTGGCCGTCTTTCAATTTGCGGACGGCAAGGAGACGAATACGAATTTTGATACATCGTTTTCTGCGTCCAAGATCACGGGCCAGGTCGAGATCAAGTCCGTCACCGCCGACACCGTCAGCGGTACGATCGATGTGACCGAAGGCGATAAGTCCGTCAAGGGATCATTTACGGCCAAGATCGCCGTCAAAAAATAGACAGACGTCGATCTACCAAATGTGACGGTCCGGAAGCTAAGTGAACGGACCGTCACATTTTTCATTCGTCGGTCGCTCACCGTTCTTAGGTTTTGGCCTAATCGAGCAGGCCAACAGAGATTGACCGCCCAAATGCCGAATCGACAAGCAAAGCCCGCCCAAATCGCAATTAGACTGTCCCAAATTAGGTCAATTTAATTTGGGACAGTTAACTTACACATTTCGTAACGCTAAGCCGTGTGATCTCTGCTACTTACGGGCGAAAAGTGTCCCTAATTAATTTTACGTTTTTGCCGAATTTGGGACAGGCTAAATGCTCTGAATAAATAGGTTAACCTCCCAAAGTGTCCCTAATTAATTTCCTTCCCCTCAGGCTTTTTACAAAATGTGCTCAGGAATGCCGTAACTACTGTGTTTGTTTCATCAGTCTTTAGTTTTCAAAGATCCGTTGACTGGTTAAATTATATTATATCAGAAATTGCAACGATACAGCAACGTCGCATAGATGCAACACGCATCGACGCAAAGGTAAATGAGATCCGAAAAACTCCCCTCCTTACCAAGGAGGGGTGGCAGCGGCTTCCGCTGACGGGGTGGTTCTCTCACGATAATTAATATTCACCGTGAGCTAGACCTAGGCCACAAACCACGCAGAATTCCTGATCGACGCTTGAGAACCACCCCGTCATCCCGATAAAAGACATCGGGACGCCACCCCTCCTTTGTAAGGAGGGGAGTTTGAGGATTCTGAAATCAGCACCAAGGGTTCGCCGTCGGCGCCACCCGTGGCTCTACGCTGGCGAGCGAGCCTGCGTTCAGCTTTGGACGGTCATTGAGGCCGCAAACAAATTCATTGAGACCAACCGTCAACCGGTACAAAATGACGCTATCGCCGCCTCGCGAAACCCCACGATCGGCGAACGGACCAAAAGACATCACGCTTTCGCTCAATCGCATCGAAGTAGAAGGTCAATGTCCGGAGAAGTTTAATGAATGATCACAGTACGGAAGTCGTGCCCCTTATCGCTGCATCGACACGGCAAGCAGGATCGCTCACACGATCGAGAAGTATGAATCCGAACAGAGAATTGCAGTATCGCAATTGTGACCCCGATCGCTATAAGCTACGCCGTCTCTCGTTGCCGTTCCTAGGTTAGATATAGATCTCATTCATTTAGTTACTCCGGGCGAGATGATCTCAAAAAGGGCGGCGAGTTTTGTGTAGAAGTCCAAAACATTTTCGGATGTGATGCCGTTGTCTTTTGGTTTTGAGCTGGCAAGGTCTTTTAATTTTTGGAGGATGTCAGGCGGAAATTCGGTGGGGGCAGAGAGGGTTAGGTCGTTGATGGTGTTGAGGGCGAGCTTTATTTTGGATTGATCCAGCTTGCCAAGATCGGGGGTATCGTCATCAGATTCATCCGAAAATTGAGCAAACTCATTTATCATTTCGCCCATCGGCACGCCGAGATCGAACTGCCAGCGGTCGGACGGGTTCAATTTCGCACGGATGGCGATTTTTGTACGGTCTATTGCACCGACCCTTTCTCCGGCGGGCATTGATTCGAGATCGACAATTGCCTTAAATTCGGTTTCGAACTGAGGATATTCACCAAGCTGTGATTTAAGGGGGTCGCTGGCCGGAAATTCTTTTTTAAGACGTGTCTCGTCGGTTGCGAACACGCGAACCATTGTAAGAAATGTCGAGACCGCAAAGGGGGCTAATTTTTCTTCATTACTTTTTTCCGCTACGAAATTGTAGACGATCACGCCGCTGACTTTTACTGGCTTTCCGGAAAGCAGCGTCGGGGAAAATGTTGCCTTTAGTGCCGCCGCCTCAGCAGATACGCGGAGCGATACGTTTTCCAGACCACTTTCAGTTACGGCGGAAATTACTTTACCTTTCTCGTCGATCAACACTCGTACGCCCACCTTGCCGCTGGTCTTTGCGGTCCGCGCGTCTTCAGGGTATTCGGGTTTGGGAAGAGATGTCGCTTTCCCATTTACAACTCCTGCGATGATCGGCTTTGGTGATTTTGGTGCCTGAGCATTTCCAACGATGGATAACGAAAATACCAGGAGAGCCAAGTAGATAGTTTGGCAGAATGTGTACGAATTCATACCCTGGATTATACGCCAAGATGGCCGATTCACAGTTACAAATGATCGAGGCCTCTCATTTCATTTGGAGTGCGGGTCTGCTGTTAGTGCGTGAAGATGCACGATTCCTGAGGGTCGCGTTTCCGGCTCGGCGAGGGGGAAAGAGGAAGAACCCAATCGCTATCGCTCTCGGTTCTGACAGGGGTTTGGTCGCTGACTCTCTGCGATTAGATCCGGCGGAGCATCGAATTGTTGTTTAGGGTGCCGGAGCGGTGGTTGCCGGTGGGGCGTCGGCGGGAGGCGTGGCAGCGTTATTTGAGATCGGTCAGCTACTCGGTCTTCCAGCTGAGTTGTTTCTCAAGTTGTTTGAAGGCCTCGACCATCTCGAGATAGACGGTCGTGTTTTCATCGACATTGCTCATTGGTGACTTAGTTCCGCCGGCGTGCGTGACGGTGATGGTACAGTTGCTGACGTTGATCATAGTCCCGTTCTTCCAGGACTTAAATGCCTCATTGGCAACAATGGTGCGGGTAATTGTATCGAATTGTTCGTTGGTGATCTCGGCAGCAGCGTTGGACTTTTCGACAACCCGTCTTTCTTTTGCCGCCTTGTCCCAGCGGCTGATCTCGACCGATCTGGTCGCCTTGCCGTCCCGGCTGAACGTGATCTTGACGGTGCACGGCGAACTCGAACTTCCGAAACCATCGTCGTTACCAAAATATTCGTTATAGGTCTTTGAACACTTATTACCGGTTTCGAAAAAGCCTTTGTAAACCGTATTGATGCTGACCGAGGTCACATCGGCCGCTTTTATCTCCGGATTCGGGATCTCATGGTTGGGCGATATGGCGGGCGTGCCGGTCGTCGCCGGTGTCGATGGGGGGGCATCATTAATTGCGGCCGGAGACGGAGCCGGGGACAGAACCCAAAAGAATATAAGACACGCGATCGTACCGAGCAGGCACCCGATCAACGCCGAAATTATTGCGGTTTTGAGATTTCGTTCTCTTGCCATCTCTTTACTGATTGAACTTTAAGGTCAAATCCTCGCCGTCAACGTCGACCAGAGCGCTTCCGCCATTGACGAGATTGCCAAACAGGAGTTCATTAGCCAGCGGTTGCTTGATCTTTTCGTGGATCAGACGCGACATCGGTCGGGCACCATAGCGGGCGTCGAAACCGTTTTTGCCGAGCCACTCGCGGGCATCTTCTGTCAACCGGACCAAAACACGCTTTTCGGCCAACTGGCCATTTAATTCCTTGATAAATTTATCGACGATCAGCTTTATGACGTCCATATCGAGTGCCTTAAAGGGTACCCAGGCATCAAGCCGGTTGCGAAACTCGGGCGTAAACGTGCGCTCGATAACGCCCTTGGCATTGCCCTTGGTATCGGACGAGTTTCTAAAGCCCATACCGCCCGACGATAGGTCGCGGGCGCCGGCATTGGTCGTCATTATTAGAATGACGTTGCGAAAATCTGCCTTTTTACCGTTATTGTCGGTCAGAGTGGCCGAGTCCATCACCTGGAGCAGCAGATTGAACAGATTCGGGTGAGCCTTTTCGATCTCGTCGAGCACCAAAACGGCGTGCGGCGTACGCATTATCGCCTCGGTCAAAAGCCCGCCCTGATCAAATCCGACATATCCCGGCGGTGCGCCGATCAGGCGCGAGACGGTGTGCGGTTCGGCGTACTCGCTCATATCAAAGCGGAGAAACTCGACACCGAGTATCTCCGCCAATTGCTTGGCAACCTCGGTCTTGCCGACGCCGGTCGGGCCCGAAAACAGAAATGAGCCGACGGGTTTGGTCTCGTGACCGAGTCCGGCCCGCGAGATCTGGATCGCGTCGACGATCGCGTCGATCGCCGCGTCCTGGCCGTAGATCGTCTTTTTGATGTCATCACGAAGCGACTTGAGCCGAACCTTTTCGTCCGCGACCACCGTCTTCGGCGGTATCTTGGCCATCCGTGCGACCGTGTTCTCGACCATCTGGACGGTCACTTTCTTAGGACGGCGGCTCGCGGGCAAAAGCTTGACCGAGGCTCCGACCTCGTCGATGACGTCGATCGCCTTGTCAGGCAAAAATCGATCATTAATGTACTTGCCCGCCAGGTCAGCAGCAGTGCGCAGCGATTCGTTAGAGTATTTGACGCCGTGATGAGCCTCGTAGAAACGCTTTAGCCCCTTGAGTATCTCGTAGGTTTCGTCGGCAGTCGGTTCGTTGATGTCGATCCGCTGAAAGCGTCTCGCGAGTGCCCGGTCGCGGTCAAATGCGGCCTTATATTCGGCGTGAGTCGTCGAACCGATACACCGCAGTTCGCCCGCCGCAAGTGCGGGTTTGAGGATGTTTGAAGCATCCATCGATCCGCCCGACACCGCTCCCGCTCCGACGATCGTGTGTATCTCGTCTATAAAGAGGATCGAGTTTTCGTGCTGCTTGAGTTCGTTGATGATCGCTTTGAAACGCTGTTCGAAATCACCGCGGTATCGCGTCCCGGCAAGCACTGCGCCCATATCGAGTGCAAACACCTTTGCATTGGCAAGCACCTCGGGCACGTTGCCTTCGCTGATCTTGAGCGCGAGGCCCTCGGCCAGAGCGGTCTTGCCGACACCGGGTTCGCCGACATAGAGCGGATTATTTTTCTTGCGGCGGCAAAGCACCTGGATGGTACGCTCGATCTCTTCGCTGCGACCGACGATCGGATCGATCAGGCCTGCGGCGGCCTTGGCGACCAACTCGACCGTGAAGCTCTCAAGCGGCTTTTTGCGTTGGCTGCCGGGCGGTATTTCCTGATCTTCGTCAAAATCAGGGTCCGGCAACATATCCGCCGGGTCGACCTTGGAAATGCCGTGAGCGATGTAATTGAGCACGTCGAGCCGAGTTATACCCTGCTGCAGCAGCAGATAAACGGCATACGATTGCTCGGCCTGATAAAGAGCGGCTAGAATGTTGGCCCCGTCGACCGACGGTTGCCCGCTGCCCTCAGCCTGGAGCACGGCATATGAGATCGTGGACTGAAAGGTGTTGGTCAACTCGGGCATCACCTTTTCTTCGCCGGGCACCTTTTCCAGTACGCCTTCGAAATACTCCTGCAGTGCCCGTGCGATCTCGTCGATCTGAGCTCCGCAACTTAATAGAACATCGCGGCCCGCCGGGTCCTCGAGCAGTGCAAAGAGCAGGTGCTCCATCGTCACAAACTCGTGCTTATGCCGAACTGCTTCGTCGACTGCCAGACTCAGGGTTTGTTCTAATTCGCGCGTTAACATCGTAGTTATATCTTAGCAGTTTTCGTCACTTTGGAAATAAAAACAAACGGTAGTTTATACAAATCGTACGCCGTTCGGACTGATCCGCGAGACGTAAGTATTGTAATCAATGCCTGTTGGGGAGTACACGATGTCCATCGCGTCTTTTACAAATTCGGCGATCACACGGGTTTCGCTGAGCATAAACACGGAAGGCCCGCTGCCCGAGATGCCGCCGCCGATCGCTCCGGCGGCAAGACTGGCTGCTTTTAGCTCGTTAAATTGCGGAATTAGGGAACTGCGGACGGGCTCGACGATGGTATCCTCCATCGAGCGGGCCATCAGGTCCAGATCGCCCTTCGATAACGCCGCGACGAGCGCACCTAGATTGCTCCAGTTACGCACCGCTTCCTTAAGCGGAACTTCGCGAGGCAATATTGAGCGAGCAACCGATGTTTTGACCTCGATCTGCGGATGTATGACCGTGGCATACATCTCAGGGAAAGTAAGTCCGATGATGTCCAGCGGCTCCGTCGAACGCACGAGCGTGAATCCGCCGTAGATACACGGTGCGAGATTATCGGCGTGACGCGAGCCCGATGCGATCATCTCGCCGGCCATCGCCAATTCGACAAGTTCGATGGGCGAAAATCTGTGAGTGAGAAGGCGGTTGGCGGCCACCACCGCACCGCAGGCACTGGCGGCACTGGAACCGATCCCGCTGCCTGGCTTGATATGCTTGGTGATCTCGACCTCAAATCCAAAATCCACACCGGCGGCATCGATCAAAGCCCGAAGTGCAACGCCGGCGACATTTGCGGACGGATCCGTCGGCAGCCCGAAGCCGTCCGAGTGAGTGATGCGGATGACGGGTTCGGATATCTTGCGAATCGTCATCTCATCGAATGGTTCCTCGAGCGCAAAGCCGAGACAGTCGAATCCGCACACGACGTTCGAGACGGTTGCCGGCGACTGTACACTAATTTCGTCCATATTTTCGTAATCGGTACCAACCGTTATATCATTTGATGACTAAGATCGTTTCAGAGTTTCTCGCCGATGCACTACTTTAGCACAAACCGAAAGTCGCCTCACGCATCGTTTCGCGAGGCCGTTTTGAAGGGCCAACCCGACGATATGGGCCTGTATTTTCCATCCGAACTTGTATCGCTAACGCATAAGTTTCTGGACGGATTTCGTAATTCGCCTAACGAGCAGATCGCATTTGAGGTCATACGTCCGTACGTCGGCGGCGACATCCCGGATCGCGAACTGTTTGAAATATGCCGGGAAACGGTCGACTTTGATTTCCCGCTTGTGAAACTGACGGAGAGCATATCGACACTCGAACTCTTTCACGGGCCGACACTCGCATTTAAGGATGTCGGAGCGAGGTTTATGAGCCGATGCCTGCGGCATTTTGCTGCGGGCCGCAATCGAAAAACGATGGTGCTGGTCGCTACGTCGGGGGATACCGGCGGTGCAGTGGCGGCGGGATTTCACGGAGTCGAGGGTGTCGAGGTCGTTATATTGTATCCGAGCGGCAAGGTAAGTCACGTGCAGGAACTGCAGCTAACGACGCTCGGCGGAAATGTGACTACATTGGAATTACAGGGCACGTTTGACGATTGTCAGGCGATCGCCAAGCAAGCTTTGGCAGATGACGAACTGCGATCCCGCGTCCACCTGACCTCGGCCAACTCGATAAATGTCGCCCGATGGTTGCCGCAACAGTTCTATTATTTCTACGCGCTCAAGCAATGGCAGGGGCAGACACCCGTGATCTCCGTGCCGAGCGGTAATTTTGGCAATCTGGCATCGGGCATTCTGGCTCACATTTCGGGCTTGCCGGTTAAGAAGTTTATCGCCGCGTGTAATGCTAATGATGTCGTGCCTAGATTTATCAATACCGCTGCATATGAGCCGCGGCCATCGATCGCGACTATATCAAACGCGATGGACGTCGGAGCACCGAGCAATTTTGTCCGGATCCTCGAAATGTTCGAGCACGACTTTCCATACCTGATTAATAAACTCGAGGCCGCAAGCATATCCGACGACACGACCGCAGCGACGATGCGCGAAGTTTATGCACAATGTAATTACATTCTCGATCCGCACGGGGCAGTCGGGTACAGGGCACTGGCGGATCATATCGATCGCCATCCGGACCAACGCGGAATATTTATGGAAACCGCCCATCCGGTGAAGTTCGATTCGGTAAATGAGATACTGGGAACGAAGGTAAGTGTCCCGGACGCTGTCACCGACCTTATGGCAAAACCTAAGCAAAGCACGTTGGTCGGCAATGACTATAACGCTGTCCGGGAAATATTGTTAAGTAAGATATGAAGGTCCTAAAGTTTGGCGGATCATCGGTCGCAAGTGCCGAAACGATCGAAAAGGTCACGGCGATCATCTGCGGAGCGGCGGCACAGGACGAGTGCGTCGTCGTATTGTCAGCGATGCAGGGGACGACCGACGCATTGATCGAGGCCGGGCGCTCGGCCGAGCGTGGCGATGACGGCTATATTGAGACGCTAAGCCAGATCAGCGAAAATCACGCCAAAGCGATCGCTCAACTATTTAGTGACGGACGGACAAATGGCGTATCCGATTTTCTCGATGAGACGCTGCGTGAACTCGAAAACTTATGCGAAGGCGTCCGACTTGTTCGCGAATTGACGCCAAAAACACTCGACCGCATTTTAAGCTTTGGCGAGATAGTATCGACCCGAATAGTTGCAGAAAAGCTCACGCAGATAGGGGCTCAAAACGAATGGATCGATAGCCGGAGCTTGATCTGCACCGATTCAAATCACGGTTTTGCCTCCGTTGATTTTGCGCGAACCGATCTGCAGATCAAGGATCATTTTGGTGATTCATTGGCAAAGCTGCATATTGTGCCCGGTTTCATCGCCGCCGACACGGCGGGGCACACGACCACCCTCGGCCGCGGCGGCTCAGACTATACAGCGGCGATCATCGCCGCGGCACTTGATGCCGAGATCCTAGAGATCTGGACAGACGTCTCCGGGATGATGACGGCCGATCCGCGATTTGTACGAAACGTCCGCCGCATCTCGCACATTACGTATCGCGAGGCGATGGAGCTCTCGCACTTTGGAGCCAAGGTCATCTACCCGCCGACGATCCAACCGGTTATGGCCAAGGGCATTCCCGTTTTGATCAAAAACACATTTGCCCCCGACGATATCGGCACGCTGATCGAAGCAGAATCTTCGGCTGAAATGGAGATCATTAGAGGGATCACAAGTATCGATAAGCTTGCGGTGCTGAGTCTCGAAGGCAGTGGAATGGTGGGCATTCCGGGCTTTTCCAAGCGGCTGTTTGACGCTCTCTCGAGAGCTCAGATCAACGTCATTCTGATCACCCAGAGCTCGTCCGAACACTCGATCTGCGTAGCGATCGAAGAAAGATCGGCCGATATTGCCAAAATGACAGTCGACCGCGAGTTTGAATTTGAGATAGTCGGGGGCCGTATCGAACCGCTACGCGTCGAACGCGGCTTTTCGATCCTCGCACTCGTCGGCGACAATATGAAAGCCCACACCGGCGTGAGCGGCAAGATGTTTACGACGCTCGGCCATAACGGCATCAATATCCACGCGATCGCTCAAGGCTCGAGCGAGCGTAATATTTCGGCGATAATCTCGTCCGCCGACGTGCGCAAAGCGGTAAACACCCTGCACGAAGAATTTTTCTCGGACGGCAACAAGCAGGTGAATCTATTCATCGCGGGCGTCGGAACTGTAGGTTCGAGGCTGATCGAGCAGATCCGTAGCCGACACGGACATTTACTAGACGAACTGCGGCTAAATTTGAGGGTCGTCGGCGTGGCCAATAGCCGATGTGCCTCAATCAGCGACGAAGGCCTTGACCTTGCTCTTTACAAGGACGAACTGGCGAAGGCGGAATCTTTAACAATTGGCGACTTTACCGATGAGGTGCTGAAACTGAACTTGCGCAACTCGATATTTGTTGACGTGACCGCAAGTTCGGACGTCGTCGAAACTTACCCGAAGCTACTGTCAAAGGCGGTGTCGGTCATCGCCTGCAACAAGATCGCAGCGTCGTCCGAGTACCAGAGCTATAAACGTCTGAAAGACCTGTCGAGAGAGTATGGGTCCAACTTCTTTTTCGAAACCAACGTCGGCGCGGGGTTGCCGGTAATTAACACGCTCAATGATCTACTGCGAAGCGGCGATAAGGTTCGGCGGATCGAGGCGGTGCTGTCGGGGACGCTCAATTTTGTTTTCAATAACTATGACGGTTCGCGCAACTTCGCCGATGTGGTGCGCGAGGCACAAGCCGAGGGCTATACTGAGCCCGATCCGCGGCTTGATCTAAGTGGTACCGATGTCGCACGCAAGATCCTGATACTTGCACGTGAGGCCGGAAACGAAATGGAGATCGGTGACATCGACAACGCGGGATTCTTACCAAGATCGTGCCTTGCCGGCAGTGTCGAAGATTTTTACAGCGAATTGGAACGCCATGAAACTCATTTTCGGTCCCTACTAGATGATGCGTCGGGCCAGGGCTTAAAACTCAAATATATCGCGTCATTTGACTATGGCAAAGCAAAAGTCGGGCTCCAATCGATCGGGCCCGACCATAATTTTGCTAACCTTTCCGGCAAGGATAATGCGGTTCTCTTTTACACAAACCGCTACCCGGAGCAACCGCTTGTCATAAAGGGAGCGGGCGCCGGTGCCGACGTCACCGCTGCCGGAGTATTTGCTGATATAATTCGGGCTGCTCGCAGCTAAATTGCGGCAAGTACGCGCAATGTAATTACGCCGGATCAATTCAAGTCAAATACTAAAAATTCACTATTATCGGTGATTGCCTTGATCAACAGTTCACTTTCGTCACTTACTGCGGCGCCGTCGCCCGAGCTTAAAACTTCTCCATTTATATCAATTGATCCGCTGATCAACTGCACCCAGGCATAACGTCCGGCATCGAGGCCGAGCGACACTTGAGCGCCGTTATTCAGTATCGTCGCATAAAGCTTCACATCTTGATTGATATGGATCGAACCGTCGGCACCGCCGCGTGACGCTATGAGTTTCAACTGTCCTTCCTTTTCTTTTGCAGAAAACTGCTTCTGCTCATAGCCCGGTTCGAGACCTTTGCTTTCAGGCAAGATCCAGATCTGCAGCAAATGCGTTCGGTCCGTGTCCGACGAATACTCGCTGTGCAAAACGCCTGTTCCCGCGGTCATTCTCTGCACTTCATTGGGTCGAACGGTTTCGCCGTTACCCATCGAGTCGCGATGTGACAGTTCGCCGTCGATCATATAGGTAATGATCTCCATATCGCGATGTCCGTGTTTCGGAAATCCCCGTGCAGGTTCGATATAGTCTTCGTTTATGACCCGCAGGTCGCGAAAACCCATAAACCGAGCATCGTAATAGTCTGCGAATGAAAATGTAAACCGTGTGTCGAGCCAACCGTGGTTGGCGTGTCCGCGATCGTTTGATCTTCTGATGTTTATCATCTCTCTATCTCCTTATATATGAGATTACAAGAAATAAGGTCGACTGAAACCATCAAATGTGGCAGGCAATGTCTAATACATTTGGGTGAGATGCGCTCGGCTATCATATTCACCCCAAGCAACATTGATTGTATCTCCACTCGCGGCGGACTATCGCTTTCTCGCAACCATCAACCCGTCGCGGATCGGCAGCAGTACATTCTCGACGCGTTCGTCAGCCAGGATCTTCTGGTTATATTCATCAAGTGCCCGGGTGTTCTCATCCATTTCACTATCCAGAACCTTGCCGCTCCACAGAACATTGTCAGCGATGATAAAGCCGCCCGGACGCACCTTGTCGATCACGAGATCAAAATAGTTGGGATAGTTGGGCTTGTCAGCGTCGATGAACACCAGATCAAATGTCTCGGGTAGCGTCGGAATTATATCGACTGCATTCCCAAGATGAAACTCGATCCGGTCAGCATAAATACTTTTCTGCACAAACGCACGGGCGACCCGATTAGTGTCCGGCTGTACGTCTAAAGTAATTACCTTGCCGCCTTCGGCCAAACCCTCTGCAAAGCACAGTGCCGAATACCCAAGATACGTCCCTATCTCGAGCACGATCTGCGGACGGATCATATGCGAAAACATCGACAAGACGCGTCCCTGCACAAATCCGGACAGCATCGACCGATCGTCATAGTTTTTGAAACAATGTTGACGAAGTTCGCTCAGCAAAGGGCTTTCGTCCGACGTGTGCCGCTCGGCATAATCGATGATCTGGTCCGTAAATATCATATGTCTATCCTCACTAATCCGCGCTTGATAGCCGTCATAGTCGCTGATGTGCGGTCCGAGACGCCGATCTTTCCAAAGATGTTCTGAATATGTGACTTGATCGTGTTTTCGGAAACATCGAGTGCGAATGCTATCTCCTTATTCGACATTCCGCCGACGACCATTCGCAGGACGTTGGACTCGGCAGGGGTCAGTTCTTCTTTGCCGATATTTTCGCTTAGTATCTGAGCAATATCGTTAGGGATATATTTGTTACCGCCGGCGACTACGCGGATCGCGGTCAGCAACTCCTCGGCCGAAACATCCTTGCAGATATAGCCTAGGGCACCCTTGGTAAGTGCGCGGCTTATCTCGGCGTCGCCCGCATGGTCGGCGAGTACGATGATCTTTGCCTTGGGTCTTTCGATAAAATAGTTGTCCAGATCATCGATCGTGCAGGAATCCGGAAACCGTAGTCCGAGTATGGTAACGTCAGGCGACATTTCGACAAATCGACTAAAACCATCCGATGCGCTGTCAGACTCGCCGACAACCGCGATGTCACTTGTCGCATTGATCGCAGTTTTGATCCCAAGCCGCGTTAGAGAGTGGCTTTCGATAACCAATGTCGTGATCGTATCGGACATTTCTATACTATTTCCGCTCGGCGCCTTGTATATCCGCCTAAAACGGAGGCGGGAGCAAAGAGTAAGATCGCTGAGATCTGAGTGTAATGCTCGCCGACTGACTTAAATAACGAAAAGGCAGCAAAGCCCGCAACTACGAGCGCCAAGACGAGGTTGACGGTCAGTGATCTTGACGCGGCGATGAGTTTGGCAATGTACCCACCTACAAATGCGAAAACGATACCGGCCGAAACGACGACGCATCTTAGCGCAAAACCGTAGTCTGCGTGCGGGTCGATCCCGCTGAGCTTAAATAATGCGACTGCCGACACTGCAAAGATCAGATAGCCGCACACAACTGCGGCTATATTTCTGACAAGCTTCATCCTAGACCTTTGCGGCCGAAAGTCCGGCGGCAAATTCGACGATCGGACGGATCAGGTCGGTATCATAGTTGGACTTAACGTGCTGCATTACAGCCGTGATCCTTTCGAGTCCCATACCGGTATCGACCGACGGTGCAGGCAACGGCGTTAGCTTAAACGTGCCGTCCGACTCCTGCGTGCGGTTGTACTGCATAAAGACGAGATTCCAGACCTCCATCGTCGTGTCGCCCTCGCCATTGACCCATTTAGGATGATTTCTTTCCGGGTCACCGGGGTCGTCGCCCATATAATAATGTATCTCTGAGCACGGCCCGCACGGCCCGGTATCGCCCATTTGCCAGAAATTGTCCTTGCGGCCAAAACCCAGGACGCGTTCGGGCTTGGCACCGGCCGTAATCCAAAGTTCGCGGGCTTCATCATCGGGGCCGACCTCGCCGTCACCCTCAAAGACCGAAAACCACAGCCGCGTCTCGTCGAGCTTCAACTCATTAACCAGGAAATCCCAAGCGAATTCGATCGCCTCTTTCTTAAAGTAATCACCAAATGAAAAATTGCCAAGCATCTCGAAAAACGTGTGGTGGCGTGCCGTCTTGCCGACCTCGTCGAGGTCGTTATGCTTACCGCCCGCCCTCACGCATTTTTGCGACGAGACGGCCCGCGTGTAGTCACGCTTTTCGTTTCCGAGAAAGACATCTTTGAATTGATTCATTCCCGCATTTGTAAAGAGAAGCGTCGGGTCGTCCGCCGGCAGCAAAGGTGATGAATAAACAACCTTGTGCCCGTGGCGTTCGAAATATTCCAAAAAACTCGCTCTGATCTCATTTCCGGTCATAAGGAAACTTTAACACAAAGACGCAAATCGTTGCATTTTCGCCAAAAAGCCGGACACTCAAGAGCATCCGGCTTTATTCGATCAAAAAATGTTCTATTGTGCGGCCTTAAATCTCAGGCCGTCACCGTTCATACAATAGCGTAGCCCGGTCGGCTTTGGACCGTCGTCAAAAACGTGGCCGAGATGCGAATGACATCGGGCGCAATCGACCTCAATGCGTTCCTCCGAGAGAGTCTTATCCGATACTTCGATCACGTTCTTTTTGAAGATCGGTTCATAAAAGCTGGGCCATCCGGTTCCCGACTCGAATTTTGCCTTTGAACTGAATAGTGCGAGCCCGCAGGCATCACAATAATAAGTGCCGGCCTTTTTGTTACCATTCAGACGGCTCGTGTAGGGACGCTCGGTACCCGCCTGGCGGAGGATGTAATATGCCGGCCCAGAAAGCTCTTTTTTCCATTCGGCATCGGTCTTGATCAGTTCCTTTCCGTCAAATTCGCCATCGGTGAACTCCAATGCCCGCGTGGCCGCTACTGCCTTGGCGGGGGTTGCCGACGGGCGTGCTGCCGCCGAGATGCGTGAACCATCGGTGTTTGAAAAGATCGCGGCAAAGCTAAATGCGACACACGCTGCCACACTGACCAACAATGAGATCTTAAAACTGATTTTTTTCATTTCCTTAGTTCCGAATTATACCCCGTGTGACACAGTGTCGGTCGGGTGAGATGCCGCTTTTAGAATGTTGTCCGTGACGGACTTTCGATCGTGAGGTGATAAATAAGTTCGGCTCAGCGGCAGATGGACTTTCCCTGTTTGGTCACAAAGCAATACTACGTGGAAGTGCTTTGTGACCAAACCCTTGTAATATTTGCCATCGGCCGCAGAGCCGTGCTGCCTAAAACTACTAATTTGGCAACAAAACTGAATCAACTACGTGGATGACGCCGTTCGACTGCTTGACATCGGCGATCGTGACGGTCGACTTGCCGCCCTTTTCGTCCATTATCACAACATTCTTACCGTCCATCATCGCCCAGATCTTGCCGCCAGAAACGGTGGTCAACTCTGCCTTACCATTGCCTTTCTTGATCGCTTTCATCACCGACTTTGCGTCGAGATTGCCAGCGACAACGTGGTAGGTCAAGATCTTGGCCAGTGTCGCTTTGTTTTCAGGCTTGAGCAGCGTTTCGACAGTGCCGGCAGGCAACTTATCAAATGCACTGTTCACCGGGGCAAAAACTGTAAACGGTCCCGCACTCATAAGAGTGTCTACCAAACCGGCGGCCTTCACGGCTGCGACGAGTGTCGTGTGGTCTTTTGAGTTAACCGCGTTCTCAACGATGTTCTTGGTCTTGTACATTTCTGCACCGCCGACCATCGGATTGTCCTGAGCGACCACCGCGTTTGAACCAAAAGCAAAACCTAGAGCCAAAATTGCAAATCCAAAAAATGTTTTCATTACCGAATATCTCCCTTGTTCTTTTTAATTAGTTTTCCAAAAGGTTTTTAACTTCCCTTTGATGAGGTTTTCGCGATAGTCGGTCGATCGGATTCAAACTTTTTTCGGCGATTGATTTTGGAAGGGTCATTTAGACCTCTATGCGGTGTGGAAAATATTCGCCCGATCTTGGGTTTCGGACGGGAGATGGATCAGTCGTCGCCGCCGGATTCTTCGTCAAATCGAGCCTTGACGACCGTTGAGATCTTTTCGCGGATCAGGTCAAAGCCAAAGCCTTGCCGCAGAAGGTGGTCGTAAAATTTTTTCGTGTCTTCGCGGGTTTCGGGCCGACCCTTTAGGCGAAGTCGCTTGGCGATCGCCTGGTCGATCAACTCATTTTCGGGCATCGTTTCAAACGCCTCAGCTATCGCACGATCGACGACATCTTTGTCCAGTTTCTTTTGCGACATCGACTGTTGCAGGCGGCGTTTTCCCTGCGGCTTTTGCCTCAGCTTTGACACTGCGACGTCACGAGCAAACTGCTCGTCGTCAAGATACTTATAGCCCTTTAGCTTTTCGATAACTGCGTCCACGATCGTCTCGTCGGTCCACAGCTTTTCGAGCAGGCGTTCGCGAAGCTCGCGTACGGATCGAGGTTTTGCGGCAAGTAGCCGGACGGCGCGGTTCATAGTCCTACTGCGTGAACGCTCTGCGTCCTTGACGACGCGTTTTGTTTCGTCGGGCGTGCCTGATCGTTTTCGCCACATAAAGCGGTTACCTGTTAGAATCCTTATTCGCAGATATTATGAACGGCGTACTCATCATCGACAAACCGGCCGGCATCACATCGCACGACGTGGTGTATCGCGTTCGGCGAATTCTCAAGACAAAGCGCGTTGGCCACACCGGTACACTCGACCCATTTGCGACCGGCGTGATGGTCATTCTCGTCGGCCAGGCGACTCGCCTTGCACAGTTTCTGGATAAGGACGAAAAAGAGTATGAGGCGCTCGTGCGGTTTGGGTTTGAAACGGATACGGGCGACGTGACGGGACTGAAAAGTGCGGAAAGCGGGATGACGGCCGATGAACTCGCCGCCAAGCTTGCAGCAACGGATCTGGAAAAGGTGCTAGCTCTATTTCGCGGTGAGATAGATCAGGTGCCGCCGATGTATTCAGCCAAAAAGATCGACGGGCAAAAACTATATGAACTGGCAAGAAAGGGCGAGACCGTCGAACGAAAGGCTGTCAAGGTCACTATCAATAGTCTCGAAATGATCGAGTCAGCGGCCGATTCGCTCCGGATGCGTGTTGCGTGTTCCGCGGGAACGTACATCCGTACATTGGCCGAAGATATTGGGCGAGAGATCGGCGTGGGAGCTCATCTTACGGAATTGCGTCGAACTCGCGCCGGACGGTTTGATCTGACACGAAGCATCACACTCGACGATCTGGCGAAACTGGATGAGCCGACCGCCGCCCTGATCCCTATGGAAGAAGCCGTCGGACACCTTTCGGCGCTTACGCTGAACACTGATCGCGTGAGCAAAACCCGCAGTGGGCTGTCCACGCGAATTTATGAAGACCTATTCGCCGATGGCGCAACCGTCAGAATGATCGACGAGGACGGCCAACTCGTCGCGATAGGAAACTTTGATGCGGCGGAGAATTCCGTTCGTCCTCGGGTCGTTATGGTATAAAATGTCGGCAGAAGGTCGCTTATGAAGAAACGAAATATTGCATTGGCATTGGGCGGGGCAGTCGGTGCGGCAGTCGCGGTCAAAATGCTGACCCGGGATGACACCGTCAATTGGGAGTCGGTCGCTGACAAGGTGCCGCACGCCGAAAATTCGCACTTTATACACGTTGACGGCGCAACCGTTCACTATCAGGAATTCGGCGACGCATCTAAGCCGCCGATCGTACTGATACACGGCTATACGGCATCGGTATATGTATGGAAGACAACGGCACCGATGCTGGCCGCCGCCGGGTTTCACGTCATCGCGATCGATCTGCTTGGTTTTGGCTACTCCGAAAAACCGCGTTGGTTCGACTACTCGATCCAGTCTCAGGCGCGGATGATCTCCCGATTGATGAATCGTCTCGGCATCGGCCGTGCAACGGTCGTCGGCAGTTCATACGGCGGGGCAGTCGCACTTAACCTTACCCTCGATTACTCCGAAATGGTCGAAAAACTCGTGCTCGTCGACGCCGTCTGCAACGACGAGCCGAAAGAACATCCGCTGCTCCGCCTGACATCAGTGCCCGGGATCGGCGAGGCTGTGACGCCGTTTCTGATCGATTCCAAAATGTTTCTACGTCTGCGAATGCAGGGAACGCTCGCCAAGGTAAATCACCATCTGATCACCGACGATCGGATCGAATCGATCCGCCGGCCGCTTTTTGCCGCCGATGCACATCATTCGGTATTGGCGACGGCTCGAAATTGGCACGCCAGCCGCCTCGAGCAGGACGCCAACCTCATCAATCAACCGACGCTCATTATCTGGGGCGACCAGGACACGGTGATACCGATCAAGCACGGCTACAAGATGCACGAAGAGATACTGAACTCGCGATTCGTCATCCTAAAAGACTGCGGCCACGTGCCGCCGGAAGAAAAAAGCGAACTATTCACCGAGCTTGTGACAGAGTTTTGCCACGACCGAAAAGGAAAGATCGCCGCTCGCGACGAAGACACATCGCAATTGGTGGCATAGATGAGGTCGTCTAACGCCGAGCTTTACGGCAAAGGCATCTTTACCACCGTCGCGATCCGTGCGGGAGCGCCGCTATTTTGGGACAAGCACTGGCCCCGGTTAAAACGCGATTCGGCAAAGGTTGGCATTGATATGTCAGCATTTGCCGAGAATATTGTCGTCGGCAAACTTGAGCAAGCGTTACAAGATGATGGCGTTCGCGACGGACGGGCACGAATCACTTTTCTCGATCAGAGAGCGGGTTTGTATTGGCCGTCTGTCTCGGTTGAAAACACCGCAATGTCGATCATCACGGCAGAGCGGCGCAGTTTGCCGCCGAAATTTAGCCTAACCGAGTCTCCGTATCGAGTTAATCAGCATTCACCGCTCACCGGCGTGAAATCGTGCAACTATCTGGAGAATATCTTAGCGATCGAAGAGGTGCGTTTGCGCGGCTTTAATGAGGGAATTCGGATCAATGACCACGGTGAAATGACCGGCGGCTGTATGTCGAATATTTATTGGTTAAAGCAAGGAGTACTTTTTACGCCGCACGTCTCGACCGGTTGCTTGCCGGGCACTACGCGCGAATACATCATCGAAAACCTCGTTTGCGAGGAAGTTAATGCACCGATCGACACGCTCACAGCCGTCGATGCTGTATTTCTCAGCTCGGCCGGACTTGGCGTGGTCAGGGTAAATGATCTGGATCATAGAGCCCTTGATCCTATCGAACATCCGATACTTCACCTTGTGCCGTGAAGGCGCTAAAAAACACGAACGCTCACAAAGCCACGCTTTGCAAACATTCGTGTAATTCACTATTAAAACCGCTATTAGGCTGCCGTTTCGAAAAGTGCGAGGATCTGTTTGCCCTCGTTCGAACGCGGGTCGATCGTGCGGAGGTGTTTTTGTCCCTGCATTTCCCAGATTGCCGTTACTGAACCGTCTTTTTCGACGGCTTGGTAAGACACATCTTCGGGTTCTTCGACGGCCTCAACTGCTACTACTTCGGGCGCCTCAGCGGCCTGTACTGCTTCTTCTGACATCTAAATTAAAAGTCTCCTAAATACTGTCTGATCGATATAAAGTTTTAATCGAAAAAGAATTCTGACACAAATCACGTGATTTTGTCGAATCTACCGCTATTTTACCTTTCGCAGATCCAATTCATAGAACCAAAAATCGTTGTTCGGCTGATCGATCTTAAGCTGGTCGGTCTTGCCGTTTTTGTCTATGGTGAAGGTGACGAAGCCACGCGGAAAATTATATTTTACCGACGGCCGCCACTTGATCTCAAAGGTGTCGTACTGCCAGTGGACGAGATCGGCGACGAAATTCGGCGCCGGCCCGAGCCGCATTACGAGTTTGCCGTTTTCGTCTGCCACCGTAACGTCGCCGTACATCTGGCTGGAGTATGTTCCCGCGTAACCGCCGGGTACAAGCGACGGTTTGGTGTTTGGCACTCGTGCGGCATCGATCTTTGCTATTTCCTCGGCATCAGCAACCTTGCCGCCGGCGACCTGTCTCTCAGCCTCCATATTCCAATCGCGCTTTGGTGCATCGACGAACATATCGCGGATCTTGTTCATCATTATCTGAAACGCAGGCGATTCGCTGTTTGTGAGGATGACAAAGCCGACTTTCTCCTCCGGGATCAGCACCGTGTAGGACAGCATACCGTCGAGGCCGCCGCTGTGGTTGATGATCTTGCGGCCATAGTAATCGTAAGTGCCCCAGCCCATTGCGTAGGCCGAAAAATGTCGTGTCGGGTTACTTTTTGACGCTCCCTCGGAGATCGGCTGTAAGGTGTTTGGAGCCCACATTTGCCAGCTTTGTGCCTCGCTGAAGATCTTTTTGCCATCGACAGTGCCGCGTCCGAGCTGCAACCGGATCCATTTCGAAAGGTCCGCGGCCGATGAGTTCAATCTCACGGCACCGATCGCATTATCGAGAAATCCAAGCGGAAGAGCACGCAACTTACCACCGGATTCGTTATGCGGCATTGCGAAGTTATCCTTGAGGTCACGGACGCTCGTCGTAGTGCGATTCATACCGAGCGGCGACAGAATACGTTCTTTGACGAAGTCGGCCCACGGCTTGCCCGAGACCTTTTCGACGATCCGGCCGGCTGCGATATACATTAGGTTTTGATAGCCAAATCTCGAGCGAAAGCTGGAGACGGGCTTCAAATACCGCACCCGACGCAGCATCTCGTCGGTCGAATACGTCGTGTCATACCACAACAGGTCGCCGCTAAAAGTATCGAGCCCGACGCGGTGCGAGACGATATCGCGGATCGTCAGTTCGTTGGTCACCCACGGATCATACATCTGAAAATCGGGCAGGTATTTAGCAACCTTGTCGTTCCAGCCGATCTTGCCTTCATCGACGAGGATGGCAAGGCTCGCGGTCGTAAACGCCTTTGAGTTCGATGCGATCGCAAAGAGCGTGTTTTCATCGATCTTATCGGGCTTGCCGAGTTCGCGGATCCCGTAGCCCTTTTGCATCACGACCTTGTCATCCTTTACGATGGCGATCGCCATACCCGCACCGGAAGTGGATTTCCACGTGTCGATCACGGTCTGAGCATAGGCGTCGATCTCGGCGAGCTTCGCGTCGAGAGTCTGGGTAAATACATACGCCGGAACAAAGAGCAGAAAGAGTGAAATCGTGATGAGTCTTTTCATATACCTATTTAATATCAATTGACGACCTCGAACAAACGCCACTCGGAATCGACGCCGTCGAACGAGCGAACGCCGAACTCGACAAAGGTCAAGCCGGAACCTGCAACCAGATCTTTTACAGTTCTCGAAACCAAAATGTTGCCGCTCTCAGAGAGCCGCGCGATGTTGCGGGCGAGTTCGACGGCATAACCGCTGTAATTATCGCCGGAAACATCACATTCGCCCGTGTGCAGTCCGATCTTGAGGGCGACGCCCTGCAGTTTTGCCGAATCGTTTATCGCTTTGGCACATCGGATCGAACGGGCCGGACCGTCAAATGCGGCCAGAATTTCTTCGTCGCCGAGGGAAACTTCGCGTCCCTTGTACATTGGCAATTGACGATGCACAAATGATTTTGCGCGAGCAATGAAATTCGCCCATTCAATGGTGCCGCGTCTAGCCGATTCGGCATCCGGATCGGCAAACGAGACACTCATTACGGTCGCGAGAACACGGTCGTATTCGCCGGCAGATCTAACGCTGGTGACAAATTGTTCGATCTCGTCAAGAATTTCGGCCTGGTCCCCGACGAACGGCAAATGGTCAATTCCGCCAAGCTCGACATATTTTGCGTCAGGAATTTGTCCCGCGACAAAACGGCCTTCGTCCGCCTTAAGACACATATCGCCCGAGCGATGAATAACGAGCGTCGGAACCCGAACCGACGGCAAAACGCCGCGGACATCGATCTCAGCATTCATTTGTGTGAGGGCAACGGCCGCTCCGGGGCTTGCGCCGTTGCGAAGATACTCGGCCCACCAGTTACGAAATTCCAGGTCACCTGCCATCGACGGTGAGCGTTCATCGATGCCAACGGGGCCGCCCCATTCGCGACGCATCAGATCGATAAACGCAGCACGTTGAGTTTCGGTCGGAGCCCAAGGATAATCTTCGTCCCAGATCCGTTTGGCATAGGTGCCGATCATTACGAGTCCTGCGGTACGTTCGGGATAGGTCGCTGCAAATAGTGAACACATCGGTCCACCTTCGCTAACTCCTACCAGAACCGCACGCTCCGATCCAACGGCGTCCATCACGGCGTGAACGTCTTCCATTCGCTGTTCAAGCGTCGGTAAATGATCGATCGGAACGCGATCCGAAAGGCCAGTGCCTCGCTTATCAAACAATATCAGACGTGAGAATGACGAGAGTTGTTCGAGAAACGAAGCAAAAAGATGATGTTTCCAAAAATACTCGAGGTGCGAGACCCAACCCATCACAAATACAATATCGACCGGACCATCGCCGACAACTTGATATGCGATATTTACGTCGCCATTCTGCACATAACGCGTTTCCGGTGTGTGCCGGACGAGAAGCGGCGAAGATGTCGTGTGAATGTGGGGAGCGCCTTTATCAATGCTCTGTGTTCCGTCATCGAAGTACACTCGTGCCCTGATCGTTTCGAAGACTTCGGGTTCCGTCGTCAGCCTTTGGTCGATCAAAAGCTCGCCAATGAATCGGTAGCCGAATTTTGGCACGGTCTCGATCATTTCAGCGCCCAATATTCGCCGAAGCTGAGAGATATTCTGTGCGAGATTATTCTCTTCGACAAAGCTACCTTCCCAAACCTCATCGAGCATCCGCTCTTTACTGAGCACACGGCCGGCATTTGCGGCCAGCATCAGGAGCGTGTCGAAGACCTTGGGTGCCAGCGTGACCGACCGCCCACCATCGGTCAGCGACCGCTCGGTCGAATCGAGGCGAAAATTGCCAAAGGTATATATCTCGTTGGAGGATCTGCTCATTCTGATCGCTATAATTTACGGCTGGCAGACGTTGTACCAAACCGAAAGACATCCTCAGAAATCTTTCAGAAAAACTTCACAAAAAACTAAAGACCAAACTTGGTGAGGAAGATTATAACTGTTTTAGCGTAAAAAATGTGCAGTTTAGAACAAAATATGACGCCTAAGGGAAAACGAGAGATAGTCGTCGAATATGAACAGATTCGCCTCATACGCAAACGTGCAAGGACCGCACTTGCCCATTGCGATAAGTGCGGCACCGAAGCGGACTTTGTCAGGCTCACAGACGCTGCGGAACTGTTCGAGACGAATGCCGACAATATTTTCAAATTTGCGAATGGCAGCGGCCATTTCCGTGCGGCAAACGGTGGCGACATCACGCTCTGCCTGCCGTCACTGCTGGCAGCAATGAGATCAACAACCAAACAGATAAAAATGATAGGAGATCAAAATGATGAAAAGACATTACCTTAAAACCATAGTTAGCGGTTTCGTGCTACTTTCACTGGCAACCATTGCATCGGCTACGCCAATATTTCGCACTGCAAATGGAGCGAACGCGGCCGCGATCCAGGCAACGGTTGATCAGTTTCGCGTCGATCTCGGCGGGGTTCTAAATCCAAACACCGCTTCGACCTTCGCGACCGGCAGGCGTGAGATAAATTGGGACGGCGTGCCGGATGCATTCGCTGCCCCAAACTTTTTCCCGGCCAATTTCTTTAATTCAAACAGTCCGCGCGGCGTGATCTTCGGGTCGCCTGCGTCGAACGTCGGTAACGATACCTCTAACTTTATAGTCAGTGCTAGTACCGCGTCGGGGACTGCGGTCCGCTTTGGCAATATCAACGCTAGTTACTCATCGATCTTTCAGACGTTTAGCTCAGAAAGGCTGTTTGCCGTCAGAAGCACTACGGCCAATTCAAACGTGCTGTCGATCCAATTTTTTATTCCCGGTACCGGCATTCCGGCCGGAGTCAGCGGATTTGGCGCCGTCTTCTGCGACGTTGACAATAATACCAATGCGATAATGCGCGTTTACGGTACGGACGGACGTCTGCTAACAACCCCGTTGTCCATAGCGGCAGCGAATAACGGGTTGTCATTTGTTGGCGTTTCATTTAATGCCGGAGAAAAGATCGCCCGTGTAGAAATATTGTCGGGCAACGCTCCACTCCTAGCAGGCAACGTCGATGGAACCGGCGGAGTTGACGTGATCGCAATGGACGATTTTATCTACGGCGAACCACACGCTACGCAATTCCACAGCGGCGATTTTGACGGTGACGGTTTCTCTGATTCCGCTGTTTTCCGACCAAGCTCCGGTACGTGGTTTCGACTGAATTCGGGAAGCAACACCTTCGAACAGGAGAATTGGGGACTTAACGGCGACATACCTATCGACGGTGATTTCGACGGCGACAGCAAGGCTGACTTGGCGATCTACAGGCCATCGACCGGCGTTTGGTTCTTCAAACGCAGTTCGAACGGCACAACCCTCGGGGCTACGTTCGGATCGCCGGGCGATAAGCCCGTGGTTTCTGACTACGACAAGGATGGCATCAGTGACATCGCGATCTGGCGTCCGTCAAACGGTAATTTCTTTGTTCTTCGAAGCAGCACCAACTTCTCAACATTCTTTGCATACCCGTTCGGTGCAAACGGCGATATCCCTGTCCAGGGCGGTGCTCAATAGCAGCACTGACAGCTATCGATCGCAAATAAGTGGCAAGTCGATCATCGGCTTGCCACTAAGCACACACACCTCGATTCCTATCTAAGCAAAACACATAATCTGCTCTCAGTTTCCAAATTACTTCTTTTCAAAATCAGTAAACTTAGTTATCCTTAGGGCGAAATGTCGCCAATCGCTATAACCCTCATTCTCCTTTTAGTAGCGATCGTTTTATTCGCTAGCGAGAAACTGCCCGTTGATGTCATCGGTATTTTGCTGGTGATGGGTCTGATACTGACCCGCGTTCTGACGGTGCACGAGGCGGTGGCCGGATTTGGCAACGACATAATAATTACGATCGGCGGACTTTTTATATTGGTCGGGGGACTGATCAAAACCGGGATGGTCGATATGCTCGGCCGCCGAATGCATAAGATGGCAGGCGATAGTGAGTTTATCCTCACAGCCCTGATAATGCTCGCCGCGGCGATCGGAGCTTCGGTTCTCAAGAATACGACCACCACAGCGATGTTTCTACCGGTCGTGGTCGGACTCGCCGCCAAAGCCAAGATCCCGCCGTCAAAATTGCTTATGCCGCTTGCCTTCGGGGCTATCCTCGGCGGCAGCTGCACACTCATAGGCACATCGACCAATCTTGCGGTCAGCGGCGCGATCCAGCGTTATGGCCAAGCACCATTCTCGATGTTTGAGCTTGCGCCGGTCGGAATCATTACCTTTTCGGTCGGGATGATATATATGCTCCTGATCGGCCGGCGGATGTTGCCGAGCCGCGGCGGCGAAGAGTCATTTACCGAGCAATACAATATCCGAGATTATATCTCCGAACTGATAGTCCTGCCCGATTCGCCGCTTGTCGGTAAAACTCTGGACGAGGCCGGCATCAATACCGAACTCCAGCTCACGATCCTCGGCATCGTTCGTGACGGTGAGCGCATATCGGCTCCGGGGTCGAGCGAGCGTATCCAGCGGCGCGATTCACTGATCGTTGAGGGTAAGGTCAGCGATATTCTGCGCGTAAAAGAGGCGGTCGGACTCGAGATCAAGCCCGATATCTTGCTTAACGACGTCGATCTTGAGAGTGAGGATGTCGAACTTTTCGAACTCTTGGTGATGCGTGATTCGCGACTGGTCGGCCAGTCGCTCAAGGGCCTCAGATTTCGACAAACCTACGATCTGACCGTATTGGCGGTCAACCGTCACGGTGAGACATTCGTCAACAAATTAAGTGACGTACGGTTCATATTCGGTGACGTTCTGCTTGTTCAGGGCAAGCGGGACGGGATCGAACCACTCGTAGACGATCGCGAGGTGCTTTTGCTTGACGATGTTTCGGACGCCACCGTCCGCGTCGAAAAGCGTAAATGGGCGATGGCCGCATTTGGCCTGTTCCTCGCACTTTCGCTGACAAAGGTCACGATCGGATTTGATGTGCCGCTTGCGGTATGTGTACTCGCCGGCGTTATGGTCTTGCTTGCGACCAAAACAGTTCGTTACAGCGAGATGTATTCGCTGATAGATTTTCGTCTGTTGGTTTTGATCGCCTGTATGATGAGTTTTGGCGTCGCAATGGAAAACACCAAGGCGGATATTTATTTGGCGTCGCTCATCAATGAACATTTTGCGCAATATGGAAGTAATGCGGTGCTGGCGGGCTTCTTCATTCTGACTGTGGCACTCACTCAACCGATGTCAAATCAGGCTGCCGCTCTCGTCGTGCTGCCGGTGGCGGTCAAGGCGGCCATCGCTCTCGGTGTCAATCCACGCACATTTATAGTGGCGGTAACGTACGCTGCATCATTCTCGTTTATCACGCCGCTCGAACCCGCGTGTGTGCTGGTTTACACGCCGGGACGGTATCGTTTTATGGATTTTGTGAAGGTCGGCACGATCCTTACTATCATCGTCTTTTTTGTATCGATAGTTATGGTGCCGATCTTTTGGCCGCTCTAATGGCCCCGAAAGTTGAAGAGATCGCGAAACGAAAAGCCGCGTTTTAAGGTCAATATCAGTCCGATAACGGTCCAGAAAAGCGTCCGGCCCTTTCGGATCACAGTGACCGTCACGGCGACACCTGCGGCCAAAGCGACGGTCTCACCTATAAACTGAGCACCGGCCTCATCGACCCCGATCGCCATCGGTATCAATTTGAAGATGATCGTGATCAGACGACTTACAGTCTCAAGCGAAAATGCCGTCAGAAAGGTCGGGAATGCGTCGGAAAGCCGGCTAAGTATGTACCAAACCTCGATCACACCTAGTGCGTGGTACAACGCTTCGAGCAGACAGATCGGCAGGAAACGCTTAGGATAGCGTCGATAAAAGCCGAATATCATATTCTCGAAAAGGCGAACCTGAAGCCGGCCGTGTTCCAGGATCCCGCGTGCAAATCCGCGTTGATACAACTTTTCGCAGAGTTCACTGGCGATGTGCCATTGTCGGATCACTAGCAGAAACAGAAAGATCAGGACCGCAATTATCAGGCCGATCGCAATATCGATCGTCACGACCCAACTTTCATCAAGCGTGAAACTGCGCAGGATCGTGATCGATCCGACGATCAGGAAAATACTGGTCAGCAGACTATAGAAAAGGTTTTCCGTCGCAACTGACGAGAGCCCGACGACAAGCGGGACGCGGTGCCTGACGGCAAGTGCCTTTGACGTACCGCTTACAACAATTCCGAGCGGAATGAGACTGCTCATCGCCTCGCCGATCACGACCGCCGGCATTGTGTCGCGAAAGCTGAGCTTATATGGCTCGTAAACAGACAGTGACCACGCACTTGCCCTCGTTGCCATCCGCAGAAAAAAGATCACCAGAATTATGGCGAAACCGACTGTCCCGAACCGCGAAATGCCGCCGATCAATTCGCTAAACCCGACCGAGTATATAAAATACGCAAACAGAGCGATTCCCAACACGGTCAGGATCGCGCCCGCGAGTTTGAGTCGGCCGAGATTGCCATTGGACTTTTTAGTTGGTGGTGGGCCGTGATCTTCGGCGTCTTGTTCAGGGTTCACTGCGTTGCCTTTAAGCCTACTAGTGACTAAAATGGTATTTTATCGAAACCTAAATAACAAAACACTTGAAGGGAATTAAATTATGAGTACTGCAACTGGAACCGCCTTATCAAATGCCGGCCTGACTGTTTTATCCGAAGAAGAGGAACTGTTCCGGTCTTCGGTTCGCGAATTTGCCGAGGGTGAAGTACGGCCGCGAGTCGAACATATGGAGCAAGCTGCAAAGCTCGACCCCGAACTTATCAAGCAATGTTTCGAACTCGGCCTGATGGCTATCGAATCGCCTGAGGAATACGGCGGTGCCGGTTCGACGATCTTTAACGCGATCCTCGCCATCGAGGAACTCGCGCGTGTTGATGCCAGTGTGTCGGTGTTTGTCGATGTTCATAACACGCTCGTCACCAATGCTTTTATGCGTTGGGGCAGCGACGAACTCAAAAAGAAATATATGCCTCAGCTCGCCGAAGGCAGGGTCGGGGCGTACGCACTCAGTGAAGCCGGTTCGGGCTCGGACGCGTTTGCTCTCACGACCCGAGCGGTCGACAAGGGCGACTATTGGGAATTAACCGGCCAAAAACTCTGGATCACCAACGGCAACGAAGCCGAGATCTTTGTGACCTTTGCCACTATCGATCCGGCCGCCGGATACCGTGGAATTACCGCATTCATCATCGAAAAGCAGTTCGAGGGTTTTACCGTCGGCAAGAAAGAAGACAAACTCGGCATCAGGGCCTCAAGCACCACCGAACTGATCCTCGACAACTGTAAAGTGCCGAAAGAGAACGTGCTTGGCGAGGTCGGCAAGGGCTACAAGGTCTCGATCGAAACTCTCAACGAGGGCCGCATCGGAATCGGTGCCCAGATGCTCGGCATCGCTCAGGGGGCGTACGAGGCAGCTCTCAAATACACCGCCGAACGAGAGCAGTTCGGACAGTCGATCAATAATTTTCAGGCCGTCCAGTTTCAGCTTGCCGAAATGGCGGTCGAGATCGAAGCCACACGGCTTCTGGTTTACAATGCCGCCCGCCTAAAAGACGCCGGAAAGCCTTTTCTCAAGGAAGCGGCAATGGCCAAGCTCTACTCGTCGCGCTGTGCCGAGGCGGTGGCGTCCAAGGCCATCGAGCTCTTCGGCGGCTACGGCTACGTCAAAGATTATCCGGTCGAAAAATTCTGGCGCGACTCAAAGATCGGAGCGATCTATGAGGGCACGTCAAATATGCAGCTGCAGACAATCGCAAAGCTGATAATGAGCGGAAAATAGTGGGCAAACATATCGTACTAACCACGATAGGTTCTTTGGGCGATCTTCATCCGATGATCGCCCTTGCTATTGAACTTGAAAAACGCGGGCATCGGACGACGATCGTCACCACCGAATTCTATCGTGAAAAGATCGAGGCTATAGGGCTCGACTTCAAGCCAATGCGGCCAAATATGTCGCCGGATGATCCGGAACTTATGCGGCACGTTATGGATCTTAAAAAGGGGCCGGAGTTTATTATCCGTGAGCTTTTTATGCCCCGTTTGCGTGAAATGTATGATGATCTTTCGGACATTGCATCGGAGGCGGATTTCATCATTTCGGGTGAACTCGTGTTCGCAACCAAGGTTCTCGCCGAACAGAAAGGCCTTAAATGGGCGATGGCAGTTTTACAGCCCTCGGCATTTTTTTCGGCCTATGATCCGTCCGTTCTTGCACCGTTGCCGTGGACGAAATACCTGCGCAACGCTCCGACGATCTTTCATCAGGCTTTGTTAGGGATCGGAAAGCGGATGAGCAAGAGCTGGACCAAGCCATTGGCCGATCTTCGCCGCGAACTCGGCCTCACCGAACTAGATGAACTGCTGTTCCACGACAAATTTTCGCCTCATCTGAATCTCGCGATGTTTTCTCAGATCATCGCCTCCCCACAACCCGATTGGCCGGAAAATACTGTACAAACAGGATTTGTCTTCTATGATAAACAAGATCATAGCGCGGAAATTCCAGCGGCTCTTGCAAAATTTCTTGACGCGGGCGACCCCCCGTTAATTTTCACGCTAGGATCGGCCGCCGTTCGAACCGCCGGAATGTTCTATGAAGAGAGCATTAGAGCGGTGAAAAAGCTGAATAAACGTGCGATCTTGCTGGTCGGCCAGAATGAGCTAAGACAGGATCTACCGGATAACATTGCGGTCTTTGACTATATTCCGTTTTCCGAAGTTTTATCTCGAGCGGCCTGCGTCATTCACCAGGGCGGGGTCGGAACGACCGCACAGGTTTTGCGGGCCGGCGTTCCGCAACTTGTAATGCCATACAGTTTTGACCAACCGGACAACGGAGCAAGGGTCGAACGGCTTGGCGTCGGGCGGACGATATCGAGAGATAAATACAACGCAGCATCTGCGGTCGTTCTATTAAATGATCTACTTGGTGATCCGGCCTATTTGCAGAAAGCTCGGGCGATCTCGAAAATTGTTGTAGATGAGAACGGCATAAAAGATAGCTGCGACGCAATCGAGGACCTATTATAGACTACGGTTTGAATGGTACTATTCATAAAAGATGGAAGATGATTTGATCCGTATACGCGAGGCAACGATAGCTGATGCGAAACTGCTCACCGATCTCTCGTACACCACTTTCTGGGATGCGTTCGCCCATCACCCTAAGAATGCGCCGGACGATCTCAACCACTATATGCGGCAGGCGTTCAATGTCGATCAGATCACGGCTGAGTTGGCAGAGGCAAATTCGATCTTTCTAATAGCAGAGGTCGATGGCAAGGCTGCCGGCTATGCCAAATTGATCCTCGACAGCACCGAACACGGCATCACAGCGATACGCCCTATCGAGCTTTCGCGGCTATATTCACATCAGGAGTACATTGGCAAAGGCGTCGGGCAAAATCTGATGGACGCCTGCTTTGAGTTTGCGATCGAAAATGCCCACGACGTTATGTGGCTCGGCGTCTGGGAGTATAATCCGCGTGCGCAAAGGTTTTACGAAAAGAACGGTTTCCGCCAGGTCGGCCGCCACGTCTTCCAACTCGGAAACGACCCGCAGACCGATCTGCTGATGCAACGGGCGATCTGATGTCACCGAATTACAATAACTCGCGCATGCGGTCGGCAACTTCGGTAGCCTCCTTGATCTGCTGTTTGGTCATAGGCGGCCGATTTGCCGGAAGGCCATTCATAATATTTATCATTCCGGGATCGGTTTGTTCATAAACGCTCGCATATCTCACAAAAACCGTAACCCCGGAAGCCTTTCTAAGCGTGTCCTGCTTTTCCGGCGAAAACGCTAGTATTCCGCTTGAGCTGATCGTTACTACAGCCCATTTTGCAAAATAACTGTGAAGTACGTAGAGGGCACCGACAAGCGACCCGATCTCACTATCGCTTATACGGCCCACCTTCAATTCCGTTATGTTACCGACCGATACATTTGAAGCCAATATGTAAGCTGACGTTAAAAACGGACGCTTTAGTTCATAAGTTGACATATTCTCTACTCCCTTTCGAACGATAGTCTGATTTGATGACGAACGTAAGCAAACGAATTTGCTCAATATTAAGGTATGGGATATCCTTTCATCTGTGCGACAGATCACAAATCCCCCGAATCCCTATTCTCAATACTCATCCGAATACGTTGGTGAACCGCCGCCGACCAAGCTAGAGGTGTTTGAGGAAACTGCCACAAAAAAAGTTATAACGAAAGCGTTTTCGTCCGACTCGGATGGCGGCTGGCGCTACACGGTCAATTGCTATCGCGGTTGCGTTCACGGGTGTACTTACTGTTTTGCACGGCAATATCACGAATACCTCGGCTACGGTGCCGGAACTGATTTTGAGACCAAGATCGTCGTCAAACCCAACGCCCCGCAGTTGCTGAGACAGGAGTTAAAGAAATGCCGGGACAAGATGCCGCACCTCGATTTCTCATTCGCTACGGATCCGTACCTGCCTCTGGAGGCGAACTACGAACTGACGCGCAGATGTCTCGAGGTCTGCGTTGATTTTCGCGTGCCGGTCACCGTAATTACAAAAGCGCCACTTGTGACTCGCGATATCGACCTTTTGAAAAAACTCGAAAAGGTTTCGGTTTTCTTTTCAATGCCGTTTCTTACAAAAGAGAGGTCAAACCCGTTTGAGCCGTACACGCCGGTTCCCGAGGCGCGCTTTCGTGCAATGCGCGAGATCGCCGATGCCGGTATCGAGGTCGGCATCGGCATCGCGCCCGTAATTCCCGGCTATAATGAATCGGATATTCCCGGCCTGCTCGAACGCGCCAAGGAGTGCGGTGCAAAACGGGCATTTATGTCGATGCTGCACCTCGATACCGATTCGATCGAGGCGTATTTTGTCCAAAAAATGCACGACCGTCTGCCGCCGACCCGTGTGACTAAGATCATTAATACGATGAAACGCGAACGCGGCGGCACACTCCGCCACGCGACCTACAAAGACCGTATGACCGGCAAGACCGAGCAATGGGAAGTGACGAAAAAGCTTTTCGCTTTTCACGCAAAGCGCCTCGGATTTCGCCGGCACGAAAAGCCCGCCGAGCCCGATCGGGTCGCCGCCCCTTTCCAACCTAAGCTTTTCTAGTCCATCGAATGAGCACATTGACTTAAAACACGTACAACGTCTTAACGCACGCGGCACTCAAAGCATTCAGGTGCATTTCAAAAGTTTGCTTATGGAGGGTTTATGAGATCCAGATTTATTGCGTTGGTATTGATCATGGCCGGTATCGCGGCATTTGGTTCGGAGATTTTTGCTCAGAAAAAGGGAAAAGAGTTGAAGGCGGCCGAGGAACGTGTCGATAAGGCATCGGCAGTTGTCAGAGATGTGATGCGGATCAACGAAAAGGCGATCCCGCGCGACCTGTTGGCAAAGGCAAAGGCGATCGTTGTTTTTCCGGGAGCGTTAAAGTTCGGATTTATTCTCGGTGGCCAGGGCGGTGAGGGTGTTGTCATTCGACGGTTGGCGAACGGCTGGAGCGCACCGGCATTTATGAATATGGCCGGCGGTAGCATCGGAGCGCAGATCGGCGGGCAAAAAACCGACTACGTTTTACTGATAATGAATGAAAAGGGTCTCAAGGGCCTGCTTGAAGACAAATTTGAGATCGGCGGCGAAGGCAGCGTCTCGGCCGGCCCCGTCGGACGTACGGCCGCGGCTTCGACCAACGTGACGTTAGACGCCGAGATATTGTCGTATTCACGAAGCCGTGGACTCTTTGCCGGCGTCGCGTTAAAGGGCGTTGTGATAAAACAGGACGAGAGCATCAATCAGGCGATCTATCAAAAATCGGCTAAGGAGATACTCGGCGGTACTGGCATGGAGTGGTCATCGGCCCCTGTTTCGCTGCAAGAGTTCTCTAAATTAGTGGCGACCTATGCTAAATGATAGCAAATTAAAATAGCAGAATAACGGGCGCCGCTGCGATCGCGGCGCTTTTTTCTTATACATTTCGCGGTGTGATGTTAGTCTAATCGAATATGTCTAACCGAATCGAAGTCTTTAAGGAAATGCTCGCCAACGACCCTGAGAACACGATGGTAATGTTTGGCTTAGCCAAGGAATATGAAAAGCTCGGGCAGCACGAGGATGTCATCGAACTGCTCGAGACCTATATTGCTCGTTCTGATGACGAGGGTAACGCCTACGGCGTGCTCGCAAATGCTTACGTTTTGTCGGGTGATCGCGAATTGGCCATTGAAACCTACAAAAAAGGGATCGACGCATCAATGGCCCACGGCCATCCGTCGATGGCCAATGAGTATCGGATGACCTTGGATCTTGATTTTTCCGACGAATGATCTGTGATTAAGAGCCACTTTATTCTCTATGTTTCGGACCAGCGGGCAAGTGCTGCGTTTTACGAAGCGGTTTTGGACGTACGGCCTGTTCTTGACGTGCCTGGAATGACCGAATTTCGTCTCGGCGATGAGTCGGTTCTGGGTTTGATGCCCGTAGAGAGTGCATCGCGTCTCTTGGGGCGTCCAATAGGGAAAACTGCGGAGCCTCGGGCTGAGATCTATCTGATCGTGGATGACCCCGCCACTTATCACAAAAGAGCATTGGCCGCCGGTGCCGAAGAGATCAGCCCTTTGTCACGGCGCGATTGGGGGCACGACGCAGCGTACTCCCTCGATCCGGACGGTCACGTGCTTGCGTTCGCCAAGGAAACCCGCAATTAGAAGTTCGCCAGATCTGATCGACGATCAACTGTTCCAGAAAACGCCGTAGATCTTGCCGCCGCTCACCATATCGCCCCACCAGCGATTAAGTCTGACAAACGCGGTATTGTTTGGTGCGAAAAAGTCGAAGAATCGATACGTCACGATCAAAACGAACAAAAGCGGAGCCGTAAATATCAGGATCGCAGGTAAAACCCGATCGAACACAATATAAGCCAATGCCAGTCGAAACAGACCCACCAAAAACGAACTGATCCCGACAAGGAATACGAACCGAAGTGCGATAAGCCCCCATTCGCGTTCTTTCATAAATCGCCTGTAATCCGAAAGATGGAACGGTGTAAACAGAGCAGCAACAGCCAGCGTGACGAGTGGGCTTTGATAGATCGAGGTCATCGCCATCATCAGTAAAAGGCTACCGACTATAGTGCCGACCAAGGCTTCAATGATCAGAATGCAAAATCCCTTTAGGGTTTGAATGATCGGGCCCATCAATTTATTGGGTCGCCACACACGGCGTTATCGTGGCCTTTTTGATCCGCACGGGTTTGTCCGGCTTTTCGTCCGTAACGGCCGCCTTGTTGATCGCGTCCACTGTTTCCATACCGCTGGCGACACGCCCAAAAGCTGCAAATGTGCCATCGAGGTGCTGCCCGGGCCCGACGAGAATGAAGAAACTGGTCGTCGCGGTATTTGGCTCGTCCATTCGGGCCATTGAGAGGACACCGCGTTCGTGCAGGATCTTATTCGGCTCATCCGGAATTACCTTTCGGGCACGCATTCCAAGCGAAAAACTCATCTTGCCCTCGCGGGTGTATAGATTGCCGCCCTGAATCACAAATCCAGGCACGACGCGGCTAAATGTCGTAGTGTCAAAAGCCCCGATCGCAACGAGGTTGAGAAAATTCCGCACGCTTTCGCGAGCGCTTTCGGGATACAACTCAATGTCGATATTGCCTGCCTCAGTCTCAAACTTGACGCATTTTGAAACCATTGTGGCGACGTCTGCCGTATCAAAGGGTTCACTCTGCTGTTCAACCTTCGGTTCAGGGCGGACGTTTGCCTTGGGCAAAGGTGTTGACGACGGCGTCGGACTTTGTGCGAATGCCGCCGCGGCAAAAATACTAAAGGAAAATAGTGCTGGCAAAAGGTTCTTTAACATTTCGTTTCTTTTGGTGTATTTTCGATAAATCCGGTCAATAAGTAAAGGTATTAAAATAAAGGAAGCTAAAGCAATGAAAAATCTATCCTGGTCGATCTTTGTACTTCTGTTCTCATTTACAGCGATCTTGGCACAGCGTGAGCTCGGCGTCCGCCCGACCGACTCGGGCGGGCCTCTTATGTTCGAACAGGCCGTTTTTGATGTCCAAAATTACGATATTTCCATCTCGGCGGATCCCAAGACAAAATCAATTGCGGGCACGACCGTAATGACGGCGCGGACGGTCATCCCGACAAATGTGATCGTACTCGATCTCGATTCCGCTTATACCATTAGCAAATTGACCGACGGTATCCACGATCTCAAATATGAACGAAAGGCCGGAAAGATATGGATATGGTTTCCGATGACCAAGCAGGTCGGCGAAGAGATCAAGACCTCGATCACCTACGCAGGTGTACCTAAGGAGGCACCGCGTCCGCCCTGGGTCGGCGGTTTTATGTGGAAAAAAACACCAAATGGAGCTGACTGGATATCGGTCGCACTTCAAAATGACGGCGCCGATCTGATGTTTCCCTGCAAGGACCATCCGTCGGACAAGGCGGCGACCGTATCGATGCATATTACCGTACCCGATCCACTGATGGCGGTCGGTCCCGGCAAATATCAGGGCGTTAAGAAAAACGCCGACAGCACGTCTACGTACAACTGGCGAATGACCAACCCGATCGCTAATTACTCGATCGTTTTCAACGCGGCCCCGTACAAGATCATCGAGGACAAATATACGACCGCAACGGGCGAAACAATGCCGATATATTTCTACATTTTGCCCGAGAGCTTTGAAAAAGGAGCGCGTCTGATCGCCGAACAAAAAAAGTACCTCGCATTTTACGAAAAATATCTTGGGCCGTATCCGTTTCGCTCGCAAAAGGTCGGAATAGTCGAAACTCCGCATCTCGGTATGGAACATTCGACCGCGATCGCATACGGCAACCAATTCAAATACAACGACGACGGTACTGACACCTTGCTGCTGCACGAGTTTGGTCACGAATACTGGGCTAACCTCGTTACCGCCAGCGACTGGCGCGACTTTTGGATCCACGAGGGTTTTCAGTCTTATATGGACACGCTCTACACCGAGACACTGCACGGCAAAGATGCGTATATGAGATCGATGCGCAATCGGCAGCGAGGCTTTAAGAATAAGCAAGCCGTCGCACCTCGGGAACCTAAGCTCACCTATCAGGTGTATATGTCGGAGCCCGACTACGTTAATTCTGATGGCGATATTTATGGCAAGGGTTCGTACATCTTGCACACGCTTCGGTACTTGGTCGGCGACGCCGCATTTTTCCGCTCGCTCCGCCGTATGGCATATCCGACCAAAGCGATGGAAAAGCTCACTGACGGCAGCCAGGAACGCCTTGTCAATACCGATGATTTTTTGACGATCGTCAACGAGGAAAGCAAGATGAATCTCGACTGGTATTTCGAGTTGTACCTGCGTCAACCGAAACTGCCCACGTTAGTGTTTAGCACAACGCCGGAATGCACTAGCAATTGCACAATGAGTTTGAGCTGGCAAACACCAAATAATATGCCGTTTCCAATGCCCGTCGACGTGGTGATCGGCGGCAAAAGTCAACGGATCGAGATGAAAGGCGGAAAGGGATCGGTCACCTACAATGGCGCCGCTCCGGCGGTTGATCCTGACGGTTGGGTCTTGAAATCGCTTTCACGCTAGTAACTTCACCTACATTTTTTCTGCACAATTGACTCCCAAGGCCGACCGTTTGTCGTCGGCCTTGGGGAGGCTCATCTACCAGCCTGCGGTTTCAAAATTGCCCGAATCCGCCAGTTTTGCTATTTTAGAATGTTAACCCACTATTAATATTCGTTATATAAAGGATCAATCATAATGGCCACTGCGAGCAAAAAACTTAATACCAAAACTGCGTCAAAGACCGGAGCGAATGGCGGGAAATCGTCAGTTAACAAGTATCACGGACTTGATGCTAAGACTATGGTGGGGATGTACCGGACAATGTATATGTCCCGCCGCGTCGACGACAAAGAAATTCAGCTCAAGGGTCAGAACAAGATATTTTTCCAGATCTCCGGTGCCGGCCACGAGGGCGTACTTGTTGCCGCAGCACAGGCGATGAAGCCGGGTTACGATTGGTTCTTTCCGTATTATCGCGATCGTGCCTTGATGCTTGGGCTAGGAATGACGGCCCAGGAAATGCTCTGGTCGGCGGTCGGGGCCGAGGCTGACCCGAATTCGCACGGGCGACAGATGCCCTCGCACTGGGGCAGCACTAAGTTGAATGTTCCCTCGCAATCGTCCTGCACCGGGACACAGGCTCTGCATTCTGTCGGTGCCGCCGAGGCGAGCTATCGAGCCGGCTTGGTCAAGGGCCTTGAAAAAAAGATCACCGGATTTAAGGGCGACGAGGTCGTCTATATGTCGGTCGGCGACGGCACGACCAGCGAGGGCGAGTGGTGGGAAGCTCTAAATACCGCCAGCAACCTTAAACTGCCGGTCATTTTTGTCGTCGAGGACAACGGCTACGCTATTTCGACACCGGTCGAGGTCGGTACGGCCGGGGGAGATATCTCGAAGTTAGTCGTTGGTTTTCCGGACCTGCTCATTCAAAAGGTCGATGGTACTGACGTGCTTGCGTCGTACGAAGTATTCAAGAACGCAGTTGAATATTGCCGGGCCCGCAAAGGGCCGGCCTTCGTCCACGCCAAGGTAATTCGCCCGTATTCACATTCGCTTTCCGACGACGAAAAGCTCTATCGCCCAGCCGAGGAGCTCGAGGCCGATAGGGCGACCGATCCGATCGGAAAGTTTGCCGAATTTTTGATGACAGAGGGCATTGCCTCCTCGGAGGCGCTCGAGGCGCTCAGAAAGGATGTTGACGCTGAGGTCAATACGGCATCGGATATCGCTATCGAAACGCCGCAACCGGCACCCGAAACAGCATATCGAAACGTCTTTTCGCCGGATATCGATCCGACGGACCGACAGCTTTTTGACACTGAAGACGGAGCCGAACTGCACGGTAATGCCGGTACAATGGTCGATCTGATCAATCGGTGTATGCACGAAGAAATGAAGCGTGACGAGCGCATCGTCGTCTTCGGCGAGGACGTGGCCGATTGTTCGCGAGAGGAGTATCTCGAACTGGTCAAGGGCAAGGGCGGCGTGTTTAAGGTGACGGCAAATCTTCAGCGTAAGTTTGGCTCGGCTCGCGTTTTCAACTCACCGCTGGCTGAGGCAAATATTATCGGCCGGGCCGTCGGTATGGCTCTGCGTGATCTAAAGCCGGTGGTCGAGATCCAATTTTTTGATTATATCTTTCCGGCATTTCACCAGATCCGCAACGAGGTTGCAGTCACGCGTTGGCGCTCTGACGGCGACACGAAATGCCCGATGGTCATTCGCGTTCCGGTCGGCGGGTATCTCAAGGGCGGCGCCGTGTATCACTCGCAATCGGGTACGACCCTTTTCGCACATACGCCGGGTCTGATGATCGCTTATCCATCGACGGCGCTCGACGCCAACGGCCTTCTGCGGACGGCAATCCGCTGTGACGATCCCGTCTTGTTCCTTGAGCACAAGCATCTATATCGTCAGGTGTATAACAAGTCGCAGTATCCGTCGAAAGATTTCCTTATCCCGTTTGGCAAAGCGAAAAAGGTCCGCGAGGGCAATGATGTGACCATCGTGACCTTTGGGGCATTGGTCGAACGGTCAAATCAGGCTTGCAAGCGGCTCGAGCAACAAGGTATCTCGGTCGAACTGATCGATCTGCGTACGCTCGTCCCATACGATTGGGAAGCGATCGCCGAGTCTGTTAAAAAGACCTCGCGCGTCATCGTCGCTCACGAAGATCCTATCTCGTACGGTTACGGAGCCGAGATCGCCGCACGCATCTCTGATGAGCTTTTTGAGTACCTCGACGCTCCGGTTCGCCGCGTCGGAGCGACCGACACATTCGTAGCCTACGCTCCGCAGGTCGAAGATTTCATCCTGCCGCAGTCGGAGGATGTGGAAAAAGCTGTGCAGGAATTGATGAGGTACTAGACAAAGAATTAACCGCAGATGACCGCAAATGAATACAGATATTTACAAGATATTTTCAGATAAGTTGGATCGAAAAGCCCTATTGATCTTTGATCTATGCACATTTGGGTTCATCTGCGGTTAAACTTCTTTTAATTTATAGACACCGGTCGTGAGACGCTTCGCAAATCCCTCATCGACAAGTTCGTGATTTGCCTTACCTGACTCCCGACGGGAGAGGCCGAATTTGCCAGACAGTTCGCCTAACAGCGTCAACCCGCACATTTGCAAATAGCATCGGGCGAGTTCGCGGACAGCATCTTCCCGGGACATTCTGATTTCCATTTCTTCGGAAAATCGGGCCTCAGCCGGTGTCCAGATATACGTAAATTTTGGGACGTACACCACTTCACGTGGGACGATCTTCATTCGCCGTTGCAGTTCGTCCATTGCCCGAGTCAGATCTTTTTTGTCCTTAAAGCCGCACTCTTCGCGGAGGTCACCGGTCGTCATTTCCCACTCTTTTCTCAAAACGGCCAAAACGCGCTGAGCATCGATAGACAAAATGCCGGCCTCACCCTTACGCGAACAACCCCATATTGCGTTGAAAACCGGTATCATCCTTTTAGCCAGAAACATCGAATTGCCCTTGACCAACTTTCCGTAATAGACCTTGCCGCGAGCTATCACCTCATCCTTTAGTACCCAAGCACGGCTTGCTTCGAAATCCTTTTGCACGTTTCGCGGCAGATGAGCGTCGCGTCGGCCGCAGACGGCGATGTAGACCGACGGCAACATCTTTCGCACATCGGTCAGGCCAAGACAGAAGCCCAGATCCTCGACCATCGTCTCGACCTCATCGGCAGTATCAACCTTTAGCGACTCCTCGCGACGCCATTTGCGGTCGCGGTATAGTTCGATCTCTTCGGGTAGCTCTCGCATAAGAATTTAACCGCAGATTAACGCAGATCGGAGCAGATGGAAAGCTAAGCGAAAAAAAGAGCGACCGTGCGGCCGCCCTTTTTGATCAGTTGCTGGTGAGATAGTTCTGCTATTTATCTTGCGGCTGCGACGAGCGTAAAGGCGATGATGACGTGACCGTGATGGTCGAACCCTTCATCAACTGCAGATCATCACGGCCCTGGATGGCGACCGACCCTGCACCGGCACCGCCGCCGATGATCGCTCCGATCGCGGCACCCTTGGCACCGCCGGCGATGACACCGATCAAAGCGCCCAGGCCTGCACCGATGCCGCCGCGTTTTACAGACTCCTTGGTCTGGCTGCCGCCCTTTGCACTTCCTTCGCTGTCGATCTTGACCGTTTTACCGTTCTGATCTTTGATCGTCTGCAGATTGGCGGCAAAGTCGTAGGTCTTGCCGTCTTGCAGGGTGATCTTTTCGAAATTAAATGTCACATTGGACTGACCCGTTACCTTACCCGATCGTCCGACGCCGGTCACGTAACCCTCGATCTTGGCTCCGCGAAATTCATCCGGCGACTGAACGGTCATAGTAAACCGATCGTTGTTCTGCGATGCCTTGGTATTGATCTCATTCTCCAAAACGCCGGTAATGACCACGCCGTTCGGCACGACAAAATCGCCGGTTCGTCCCGTTACAGTCGAGGGTGTCCCGCCATAAGTCGGGTTGCCGCCCTGGTCATTGTCCGAATATCCGCCGTTTGCGTCATTAATATTTCCGACCCGATCGATTCCCAAACGAGCGACCGCATCGGACTTGTTATAGACGCTTTCGGCAAACACGGTCTGATCAAGATAGCCGGTGGTCACGCGTCTCGAGACCTTGAGTGCCTGCCCATTGCTAAGAGATGTGAATGTGATCGTATAGTCGGTGTCGCCGCCGATGCTCGACACTGTCAGGGTTTGCCCGCTGACGGTTGCCCTTAGGCGGATCGATTTGCCGTTTCCGGCTTGTTCCACCTTTTCACGTCCGTCCGCGTTAAAGCTCACAGGCGCTGAGGTTGTCGTTGCCAACGTAACACGATCTCCGCGAATGTCGATGGCTATCTGGCCCGGCGCTTCCAGCTTTTCACGCAGATCTTCGCGGTCGTCGCTGCCAAGCTTGGCATTGTCGAGAATATCGTCGATCCGCTCACTGCGTGTGAGATCGAGATCGTACGTGCCGGAAAGTCCGACGCTGACGGTGTTTGGGCGATTGTTATCCTGATAGTCAACCACTGGCTGAGATTCATTCTCATCGTCCCAGGTATTTGATATGCCGTAATTAGTTCCGATCCGATCTATCTGCTGGGTTATCGCTTTCCAACCATCCTGAATCTTTCGGTTTTGCGAGGATGTGATCACGAACGAATTGATCTGTCGGGCATTCGTTATCATATCTTCGACATCACGGCGATTTTCACGCTTTTGATCGAGATTGCGCTGAAACTGCTTTACGCTGTCACGGAGCGATCGAATGTCGTCGGTCACGGCCGAAACATCGCTATTATTGTCCGAGCTACTCTGCATCTGATACCGCAGGTCGTATTCAAAATCGTCGAGCTTTGACGACAGCGTCCGAACCGCGTCACGCACATCTCGATCATTACGCTTTTGCGCCTGAGCGAGTCCAACAGTTCCAAATACTATGGTTGTGATCATTGCGATCATCGCCAACGAATTTCCGAATCGTTTCATATTTTCCATCCTATCCTCACTGAGCGTCGGGCGCGCACACGAACCCTACTAAGTATGTAGCATTTTTCGTGCCAATGGTTGTTCCAGTGATACTTCGGCTCGCATACCGATGTGATAAAATCACAAAAGACACACAGGAGAATGATATGGCAGAAAATGCATTAAAGGCGACCGTACAGTACGCCGGCGACGAATTCTTTATCGGCACGAGCCCAAGTGGACACGCCCAAGCTATTGATACTAAAGGTGATAGGCACGCGGCACCGACGCCGATGGAAATGCTTTTGGTGTCCGTTGCAGCCTGTACGGCGGCCGATGTCATCTCGATCTTGCAAAAGAAGCGACAGGATGTGACTGACTATAACGTCGAGATCAGCGGCACACGTGCCGACGATCATCCTCGTAAATTTACCGCGTTCCACGTTCACCATATCGTGCACGGACGTAGTGTTTCGGCGGATGCTGTCGAACGGGCAATCGAACTGTCGGATACCAAGTACTGCTCGGTTGCGGCAACCGTGCGGCCAACTGCGGAGATCACGACAAGCTACGAGATCAAAGAGGTCTAAGATACGGTCCAATTTGTGGCCCACCGTGGTCCATTGCGGGCGAATGGGACAGGGCAGATTTTAGGAAACGTAGGTTTTATAGGCGTTTGAAGGCGTTTAGGTGTCCCAAAAGGTGGTCCATTTGGGACAAAATGGGCCATTTTGGACCGCTTTTGGGACAAAAACAGCTAAAATCGGGGCATTTTTGAGCGAAATAATAGGTCCTTTTCGTAGTTTTTGACCCGTTTGGGACAGATTTTGACCCCAAAAACCGCATAGGCAAGTTATCTATAGAGCCATTTGTTGACGATTCCCTATTAACGACGGATATTAACGTAAAGGGCGCAAATCGATCCAATATCGCAAACCCATTGGACGGTTGTTAAGGTAAACTGAATTTGCGAGCCTGGACATACATTTTCAACCTATCTGTAATAACCAATACAAGAGCTTTTGATCCCCAATGAAAAACTCCATAACTAAACTGATCTTATCTGTAACATTCGCCCTCCTTGCTAGCGGCCATTTTGCTGCTCAGGTGCCAACCGCTACCCTTATAAAGATCGTCAGGGCCGAAGACTCAAGGGCCTACGGACCACAGCTTGAGATCCTAATGAAATCACCTGACGCGGATGTCCGAAAGCGGACCGCACTCGCCGCCGGACGTATAGGTAACGAACGGGCGATCGCTGTTTTGACCGGTTTGCTCGAAAGCGACGTGTCGCAAGAAGTTCGTGAGATGGCCGCGTTCGCGATAGGCGAGATCGAATCGATCAATGCTACCGATGCGATTCTTAAAATTCTGGATCCGGACAAACGTCCTCGCGGAACCGCATCGGGCACAATCGCCCGTTCGGTCGAAGCCGCAGGCAAGATCGCTGCGGCAAACCCAAAGGATGAACGCTCGAAATCGCTTGGGAAAGCGATCGTCGCGATCTTAGACTTCGAACACAATAAGCGATCAGCGGCGCACGTGGGGATCGTATCGCTTTCGCTGACTGCTATTCTGCGGGCACGTCCCGAAGGTGGGGCGGATTCGGTCAAAAACTTTATTCGCTTTTCAGATCCGCGTGTCGTAGCAGTCGCTCTGAATACGCTTACGCGGCTTCGCGCAAAGAACGCCAATGCCGAGGTTCGCGAACTTCTGGCTGATCACAAAGATCCTACCGTGAGGGCAAACGCCGCTCGGGTGCTTGGTGCAGCGGAAGACAAAGGTGCATTCGACCTGCTGCTAAAGACGGCGATAAGCGATCAGGATCTACGTGTACGGGTTTCCGCCATACGCTCGCTCGCCGCCTTGAAAGACCATCAGGCCGCCGACAAACTGATCGAACGCGGAAACGAGATGCTTATACGGGTCCACGGCGATCCGGGACCTATACGGCCGGGACAAAAGGTCGATGACCTGAAGCCGATTGAAGTTCCGATCCCGAAAAATGAACTGCTTGAGATCGCGACAACTGTTGGACGCCTTTTAGCCAATACCGAAAAACCCGCGGCGATCTCATTTCTTTCCAATCTTCGCGAGGCCGACAATTTTGAATCCCCCGAGACCGAGATCGCATTAGCGCGTGTCGCACCAAAGGCATATCTATTGCTAACTCGTCCTGACGGAAGTTATCAGAATTTTCATATCGCATCGGCATACGGTCAGGGACTTGCCGAGATTGCAAGCCTTAAGGACGATATGATGACCGCCAAAGCGGGCGAGACGTTGACTAAATTCGTCTCGGGTATGGCCACCGGTGTTCGTCCGGCAGATCAAGCCACAATGCTCAAATCGATGCCCGATCTGACCGGTTCGCTCGCAGCCCTCAAGCCGGATAATTTGCCCGAAGTCCTTCGCGGACAACTGACAAATAGCGACGTATTTATCCGTGCTGCCGCTGCCGGTGCGATCGCCGACCTTCCGGCATCGAAAGAAAATATCGACGCTCTAAAAGCGGCATCTGCGGCCGCGATGATTACCGACAAATTCGACAGCGATGCGAAAATAGCGATCTTGGACGCTCTCACAAAGCTAGACAAAAAGGCAGCGGTCGGTTCGCTGCTAATGGCACTCAACGATCAAGATTACGTTATTCGCAGAAAAGCATTTGAACTATTGAACGATAAGGAACTCCAAATGCAGTCTCCAGGTATTGCCGTCTCGCTCGCCGCCGCCAAGTCGAAAAAGAAAGATCAGGTATTGCCGTATTCGTCAGTTTTTGCAACTACTCTTGGGGTGGTTATGAATAATGATGCTGACTATCGACGGGCGCTTTCGCGAAAGAACGGCTCGGTCAAGGCGGTACTAACGACGGAAAAGGGCACATTTTCGATAGAATTCGCTCCTGAACAAGCCCCACTAACCGTCGATAATTGGATCCATCTTGCCCGTACGGGTTACTTTAACGGCCTCGAGGTGCATCGCGTCGTGCCCAACTTTGTTATGCAGGATGGCGACCCTCGCGGTGACGGCAACGGCGGTCCGGGTTGGTCGATCCGCTGCGAGGTCAATATGCTGCCGTATGACCGCGGTGCCGTCGGTATGGCTTTGTCAGGCAAGGATACGGGTGGCTCGCAGTGGTTCGTCACACACTCACCGCAACCGCACCTCGACGGCGGTTATACGGTGTTTGGACACGTGAACGAAACGGATATGAAAGTCGTAGATAGTCTTGCCCGCGGTGACAAGATCTTGACAGTAAAGATAATTGGGAAGTAGTCCGTAATAATCCGCCGATCCGCCGCAATTGATATTTCTTATGGATAAGATCCAAAAGCAGGTCGAGATCGAAGAAGGCCTGGATAACCTGGCCCATTATCTGGATGGCCTTTTTCGCGTGCCCGGCACGGGGTGGCGGTTTGGGCTCGACGCCGTAATCGGGCTGATCCCGAACGTCGGCGATACGATCACGTCATTCGCTTCATTCTATATTCTGTTTGCCGGAGTTCGATACGGTGTTCCAAAGATCACGCTTCTCCGAATGGCCTTCAATATTGGTCTGGATTATGTCGTCGGGATGGTTCCGTTCATTGGCGACGCTTTTGACTTCGTGTGGCGCTCCAATAAACAAAATATGGACTTGATCCGGACGCGCGCCGCTGGTCAAGGGGAAGGGACGACCAGCGATTATCTTTTTGTATTTGGACTGATCGGGACTCTGATATTGATCCTGCTAAGTTCAATATTCCTCAGTTTCTATATTCTTGGGTGGTTGATCTGGACTATCTCAAACGGATTCTAGTAGACCAATACTAATTGAACCGCAAAAAGGCGCTCATCAGACCGTTAAGTCGTGACAAGCGCCGTTATTTAATAAATTCGTATTAAGCCGCAGCACCCTGCGTCGCAAACATTTTATCAAGAGCCGTCTGAAGCACGCCGATACCGAATTCGCCGGCAGCACGCGTCTTCAATTTCCCCTCGGCGTCAAATAAATAATAAACCGGAACCCATCCCTGTTCATTCAGGAAGGCGTCCTTGAGTTTGTGCAGGCTGTCCACAGCAGTCGGTTCGACGATATGGTTAGCCTCGATCGCTTCTTTCACCGTCTCAAGATCCGTATCGGCCTCATATCGGGGCATATGTACCGCAACAGTCCGTAGGCCCAGTTCGCCGTACTTCGCTTTGATATCATTCAGTGCCGGCATCTTATCTTTACAGATACCGCACGAGACTGCCCAAAAATGAACAAGCGTAGGCTTGCCTTTGACGTGCTCAGCTATTTGCTCCGCTGTGCCGTTAAACCAGGTAGTCGCCCCGTCTAGATCCGGCATAGCATCTCCAATTCTCATTGGCATATTAATTTCTCCTTAGTAATACGAGTAAGTCCGTTGCAAAATTTGGCGGGTCGACTGATCGGTCAACCCGCCAAACCGAGCGAACCCTCTAAACTACACTTTCAAATTTTCCTGACCCGGCTTCCAATCGGCCGAGCACAATCCGCCCGTCTGCAACCCTTGCAGAACACGAAGCGTCTCGTCGACCGAACGTCCGATGTTCAGATCGTGCACTACCGCGTACTGAAGTACGCCATCCGGATTGATGATGTACAGGCCGCGAAGCGCGATGTTGGCTTCCTCAACCAGGATGTTGTACGCACGCGAAAGTTTACCGCCGACATCAGATGCAAGCGGGTACTTCAACCCCTCGATTCCGTTTTTGTCTCGCGGAGTCTTGATCCACGCACGGTGTGAATGAACCGAATCGGTTGAAATGCCGATCACTTCTGCTCCGACACCATTCAATTCGTCGAGGCGATCCGAAAAAGCAGTAAGCTCGGTCGGGCAAACAAATGTGAAATCGAGCGGATAGAACATAAGGATCAACCATTTGCCCTTGTAATCCGACAATTTTACGTTTTCGGCCAAGGTTTCCATATTCTTGGTCGACGGCATATTAAAGTCCGGTGCCGGCTTTCCGACTTTCGCCATTGTGACGGTGTTTTCAGTAGCAGTTCCTGTAGCTGTTGACATAATTTTATTATTCTCCTAGTTCAAATATTTTCCGCCGGTTAACGTTGGTAATAGAATTTTCAAAATAGCTATTATTAAAATTCTCCATCGCCACTGTCGTCCGACGACTCTCTATTAACGCAATCAGGGCAAACTCCCCTCAATGTAAACTCAAGTGATTCAGGCCTGAAGTTTGAGATCTCCGCGGCCTTTCTCACCAATTTGACCGGATGAACCATTTCGATATCAGCCAACGCACCGCACTTGGTACAAATGGCGTGATCGTGACGGCGCGTAATTCGGTCAAATCGACTCGCACCATTGCCAAACTGGATCTCGGCAATGTGCCCCGCATCTTTTAGATAACGGAGTGAGTTGTAAACGGTCGCAAAACTAATATTTGACGAAATAGTTTTTGCTTCACCAAAAACCTCGTTCGCTGTCAGATGGCTCTTACTCGAGCGAATAACCGTTAGCACAAGTTCTCGCTGTTTCGTTAAGCCCTTTTCTTTGATCGGTGATAAATCCATAGCGTTACAACTTGTATTTAGAATAAGTATTATTCTAAATTTTGTCAAATGAACAGAGTAATCAAAAAGGACCTGTGGTAACAAAATATTGACTATGCGCGGTCACATTTAAGCTGTGAAGTGATCGGTACGATTAGCGGTGATCAAGTTTTTTGCAATAGAGTAACGACGAAAAGACAGAAAATGGCTCTAGTTTTTGGTCGCGACGAGGAGTTTGCGGCGGGCCTGTACTATGAGGCCGGGGCGTTTTGACATTACTTGGATGACCCGTTCCGCGATACCGCGGGTATCGATGACAGGGATCTTGGGCATATAGGTGACGACGTATGAAGAGTCGATCATACGGGCGACGAGTGGGGCTTTCGACTCCATTTCGTCGGGCGAGAGCGGTAGGACGAATTCGCCGTTAGTGTTTTCGGCTAGGCGCTCGAGGCGGTCCTGGCTGTCCTCTAGGTCGGCCTTGCGCGACTTCATCTTTTTGATAAGCGTGCGATCGAGGGTGATGGTCTTGGCGCGCGGGGCGGTGGCGACATCGCGGACGCCGTTTGGTAAGCCGGCGGCGACCTCGTCGGGCATCGCTTTGGGCGGCGGCGAGTTTGAGATGCTCTTGGTGCGCGGTTCGATATCGCCGGTCTCCATAAGGGTATAGCTAAGCACGTGGACGGTGATGTCGGTCGTAAGCAGACGCTGAAAAGCGTCAAATTTAGCCGACGAACGCCCCTGGCTGTCGGTGCCATCGGTGATGAGTACAAGGTGGCGATTTTCGAGCGGAGTGCGAAGCAGAAAGTCGGTCGCCATAGTGATCGCGTCCACAAAAGCGGAGCGGCGGCCGAAGTTTGTCTTACGGCTAATGGCGGCGAGAGTTTGCGTACGGTCGGTGGTCCATTCGTCGACGATCTCGGGTTTGTCGCTGTACTGCATAACGGCGACAGAATCGTCTGGTGCGAGGGATCGCGCAACGGCGCGGGCGACGGCGCGCGTTTTATCGAGGCTCTTGACGGCGCGGAGTTCGCCGCCGGTGTCGAGGACGATGAGCACATTGGCTGGCAAACGCCGCACGCTTGTGGGCTGATGCAGACGGTCATTTTCGGATATCACAAGGTCGTTTTCGGTGACGCCGGAATAGAATTTGCCGTTTTCGTCAAAGGCGAGGACGGTGAGCTTGATCTCCTCGGTCGTAATGCGGACGGTATCGTCGGCGGGCGTCGGTGTTGGGGTGGACTGGACGCGTCCGCTCTGGGCGAGGGTGGCGGCGGACGAGATGATAACGATCGCAAGAGCAACGGCGGACCGAGCGACGATCGTGGCAATGAAACGCTTCATAAGCCGGTATGATGCCCAAACGCCGCAAATCTTTGCTTGCGGCGGCGCCCTAAAGCTGGGGAAACTCCTCGACAAAATCGAGCAGATTGCCGACGTAGTCGCCAAAACGCGGGCAGACGATGCCGTGCGGAGCAAGCAGTTCGTCGGCGATGGCGGTGTCGTAGGTCTGCGAGATAAAAAAGTATGGTACGCCGGCGTGCGGCAGACCGGTCAGCGGCGGCGAGATACGCGTATTCAGAAACCACTCGGTGAGCTTAACGGGCGGGCTAAACTCTGACTTGCGGCCGGTCATATCGTGGGCGATCGCGTCAAAAAGCTCGGCGGTCGTCATTGGCGCCGGGTCGGCGATGGCTATCGTCTTGCCGATGGCCTGCTTATCGCGGGCGAGGGCGGCGATCGCCTCGACTACAAAATCAACCGGCACAAGATTGAGCCGCACCTTATCATTGCCGACATTTACCAGACGCAGCAGCACGGCGGCCTTGCGCAGATATTTTATAAGGTAATATATGCCGTCATACTTGACGGTCTCGCCGGTCACCGAGTCGCCGACGACGATCGCCGGGCGAAATATCGTTACCGGCAGATCGGCCTTGAGCCGCTCGACCTCGACCTCGGCGAGGTACTTGGTCTCCTCATAAAAGTTGCGAAAGCCGGCGTCGTGCTCGAGCTCGGTCTCGAGTATTTGACCGACGCGCTTGCCGGCGACGTAACAGGTCGAAATATAGTTGTATCGGCGAAGCTCTTTGACCGAGCGGGCAAAGGCGTTGACGTTACGGGTGCCCTCGAGATTGACGGCAAATGCCGGGTCGTGTGCGACCGCGAGGTCATAGATCGCAGCAAGGTGATAGATGTCGGTCGTCTCAAACCGAATGGTCTCGAGGTCGGCGGCGTCAATGCCGAGATCGGGCTGGCAGATGTCGCCCTCGACGATCACAAAGCTCTCTAGAGCCACGCCAGTCTCCTCGGCGATATCCTCGATGTCCTGCATCGCCTGCTCGACAAACTGCGGCTGCACCAGCAGATAAAACTGCGTCTCAGACCGAGCAAGCCTCGCCACCAGCCGCCCCGCAATAAACCCCGGAAACCCCGTAATAAAGATCGACTCTCGGTACAACATCACTGTCTATCATAGCAGAATGGGGGATCGTGAATAGTGAATGGTCGATCGTGAATCGTGAATAGTGAATTGTGAATGGTCGATCGTGAATCGTGAATAGTCGATGGGGAATCGTGAATTGTGAATCGTGAATAGTAATTTGGATCTCTTTGCGAACTTTGCGTCCTACCTTTGCGAGCTTTGCGTTAAAATCCGGCGTTGATAGTGGATTGTGAAATGGGGAATCGTGAATCGTGAATGGTCGGTCGTGAATGGAGAATAGCGAATAGTAATTTGGATCTCTTTGCGAACTTTGCGTTGAAATCCGGCGTTGATAGTGGATAGTGGATGGTGAATGGTGGATCGTGAATGGGGAATAGTGAATCGTGAATGGTGACGAGTGAATTGGATCTCTTTGCGGGCTTGGCGTCCTGCCTTTGCGAGCTTTGCGTTGAAATCCGGCGTTGATAGTGGATTGTGAATGGTCGGTCGTGAATTGTGAACTGTGAATGGGGAATAGGGAATATTAATTTGGATCTCTTTGCGAACTTTGCGTCCTACCTTTGCGAGCTTTGCGTTAAAATCCGGCGTTTATAGTGAATAGTGACGAGTGAATTGGATATCTTTGCGGTTTTTGGGGTCAAAATCTGTCCCAAACGGGTCAAAAAACACCAAAAGGACCCATTATTTGACTCAAAAAAGCCCCTATTTCGGCTGTTTTTGTCCCAAAAGCGGTCCAAAACGGCACTTTCTGTCCCAAATGGACCACCTTTTGGGACACCTAAACGCCTTCAAACGCCCATAAAACCTGCGTTTCCTGAAATCTGCCCTGCCCCATTCGCCCGCAATGGACCAGAGTGGTCCACCCGCACCGATCCTCACCGGCGGCAAACATCACGTTTGGTCAGAGCATTGTCAGACCCGGCGCCCGGCCGATACTTATTGTCGGTTGATCGCTGCATACAATACGTATAGTTTTGATCCCAATTATAAACCAATCTCTGATCGATCAATTTGGTCAGAGGATCCGACAGCTCCGTCACGAAAAAGGCCTCTCACAAGAGCAACTTTCGTTTCAAACCGGCTTTCACCGCACCTACATCGGCATGGTCAAACACTAACGGTTTCATTGCCCATCTATCGATTCATTACTACAGACACCCAACTCGAAAGAATTGTTCAACGATTCAAAGGACGTGTTTAAGTTAATGAAGTATTTTTCAATGCGTTTAGTCCAAGTTTTGTCGTCATTGATTACACGGTGGCATGGATCAGAAATTATGATTGGGTGGTAGTTGGGATTTATCATTTTGTCTCGGTCAACTAGATAGAGAAAATATGACCCTTTCTTGACCCGGGCGGCATCCAATTCATTACGGGACCAAAAAAAATTCGGGACGCCGGAAAATGACTTTACTTCGATGAATCGGTTCGTCTCGTGAGAATCTAAATCGTCAAATGACACTATGTCGTATCCGGCGCCTGTATCATACATCGATATTCTCTCGATCTTTCGTAGATCTGGGTGCGTGACGAGACGTTTCCTTTCATATTCTTCAACAAATATCTCAGCTTCCTCGCCGTGAATATGGTTTTGCTCAAGTAATTTTTCAAGTTCATCAATTCCGAGTTTTCTTTTCTTGATTTCGGGCATTAGCTCTCGATCGAAAAGCTTTTTGTATTTCGAGTTAACTATGTATTTTCTAATATTCGAATCAGGATGAGGAAATAGAAAATCGAACGTCAAAAGTAACTGTCGAAAATTGGCATAACGAAATCGAAATGCACCAACGTCGATTTGTATCAGACGGTAAATAATGTCATACGAAATGTAGTCGGAACAAAATATCTGATGGAATAAATCGTCCTTCTTTGCCGAAATAAGAACCATTTCAAGAAATTTATTTTTTAGATAACTCTCGCTTACAAGGGCCGGCACAAGTGAAGGATGAAGCGTGATAAACCCGTCGTTACTGACCACAACGGCACCGATCGACTCAGCTAGGGGCAAGCAGCCGTCAAAAACGTGATTGCCGTCTATAATTCGGTTGAAAAAGTGCTCCTGAACGTGATTGGAAGTCCAGCCGCGACTTACTGCATTAAGTTGGTTGAATAATTCGCTAAAGAATTGGGGCGTGCCTAGATTCTCGTAGCGACTAAGAACGTCGAGCATAGTCGTTAATGAGTGCCATTATGAGATCCGTCTCGTCAGAATCATCAAGTCGGCTGAAAAGTGGTATTTCCTCGTCAATGATTCTCTCCATACGCTGAACTTTCCGCTTTAACTTGTCATCTATTACTCCGTCAATCGAATTACTTGAAATTAAATAGTAATAATGGGTTTCTTGATTAGGGGGTAATCCATATCTGTGAATACGATCTCTAGACTGAAGGAAATTCGCACAATTGTAATCGCGCTCCAAGTAAATTGCATTATGGCAACCCATATGTAGCGAAATTGATTCAGAGACCGCAAAGGGGTTGGCAATTACAACTCGAAAGTCGGTATTTGTAGGATTATTAAATTCCTCGACAATCAGTTCACGGCTAGGTTGATCCACCTCTCCAATAAGGAGTTTGGAAACGATCTCGTTATTCAAGAGGTACAACTGTAGTTGCTTTGCATTTTGCACGAAAATGGTCCAAACAATAGCTTTGCCGCCTTTTTTAGAAAGTATTTGATCAAGAAGCTCCTTGACCACAGTAAACTTCTGCGGAGTTTCGTTCTTTTGATAAGTATAGAGTTTTGAAAGAATCTGAGAGTCATTCTGTAATTCATCCGGCAAATTTTCACCCAAAGTACCGTTGAATTCATAATCGTTCTCATACAAGGTTTCTGCGAGTGGCTTCAATAACAAAGACGGATTTGATGCCGCCTGTCTTAGTCGGATTAGCTTTGCCCTGTTAAGCAAGTCCTTTACCGTGGCCGTGCTATTGGTTTCGAACAATCGAATAGATTTTGTTTCTATGAAATCATAAATCTCACGCTGTATAGGATTCATGACTACGTCGATTGAATGTTCGAAGTACCGCGGCAGTTTCAGATCGCTCTTTTTTATTCTAATAAAATACGGTGAAATATTTTCAATAAAGTTCTTTACACTGTCGCTTTCATATGACGCACTTTTTGTCATTTCAACCAAATTCCCATAGTGGGCTTTCAGAATGCTTTTGTATCGATATGGATACAAAAATTGAAACAGATTAAAAAGGTCTTCGTAGCCATTAGGTACTGGCGTTCCGGTTAATATAATTCGGGACCTAGCTGCCTTTGCTATCTCAATTGCACTCCGTCCCCAAACTCCGTCTGGGTTTTTGATACGATGAGCTTCATCAATGACGACCATGGTCTTATTCCGGTTCAAAAATGAGATTATCTCGTTTTGAAGGCTAACCACCCCACCGTGAAAAATCAGTGTTAGTTCGGCTGGGTTGGTCGAAAATAGGTGCTGTTCCTTCTGTTCGCGACTAACAGATGCCTCACCGGACAAACGTTGCGAGATTATCTCCTTTCCAAAACAATCTTTGTATTCATTTTCCCATGGAGCAAATGAAGATAAGGGGCCAAGTACCATTAGCTTGTTTACATGCTTTGGATCCGTTTCAGGAAGCCCTCGAAGATAGGAATAGGCTCCATAAACAATTGATGTTTTTCCGGCACCAGGTACAGCAAAATTACATGCATTCTGTGAGAAAGCCATGTGAAAAGCTGACAACAGCTGACGAGGGTACAACGGACGGACTAATGTGTTCTTAACTACTTTTTGAAAATCATCAAAGTACGAAACAAGATCGGGGACAATTTGAAACTGATCGTTTCTAATAGACCTTGCTCTTTCTGAGAATTCCCTAAATGTACTTTCTTCACGTTCAAAACTTGAGACATCGTCGCGTGTCCCCGCCGATAGTGTCGAGCCAAACGAGAATCTTTCCAGAAGTCGCTGAAGTTCTTGAAGTGTTTGTATCTTAGTCTTCTCTTCATATGGAACCAAAACCGCGTTTTCGTCCGTTTCAAACTTCATTCGTCGAAGGGCAAACATAATCCGTGGATTATCTAGAAGCTCGAGGACGTTTCCCGTCAAGCGAAACCATCCAATGTTAGTCTCCGTCTGAATTTGAATGGTTTGACTCATTAGCTAGCCTTTATACGCTTTTCCATCTGATACGCAGCCTTCGACACATTCTTAATATTCGCAAGCATAATTTCTTCGTCAAATCGTGCCGAATCTAAGTCAATTCCTTGAAGCAAGCTTAGTACCAACGACAGAGTTTCTTCTGGGGATTTCTTGATAAGCATTCCCGTTAGTGTTTGGATTAAATCCTCCACGCGTTCTAGAACTTCTGGTTGGGAGAAATTCTTGTGTCCTTGTTGGATTGAATCGATTGCTTTACGAGCACTTGTGACGAGTTCGAGTGGCTTATCCGCTGCTCTTAGGTATCCGAGATCGGTTTGATGTTCCTCTAGGTTGTGCGCTATACCTTCCAATACTTCATCCCGAAATTTAGCATCCCTGTTTGAAAGGGATGCTTCAATATTCTCTGAATTATAGTCAATTGGATATTCTGAATTGATTTTTTTGACAGCTGGTGAAACGATTGAAAAGTGTGTATCTGCAAAATCCTTCCAAATCTTTGCATCACCGAAAAAGTGATTCTTCCTTTGTCCGTCGGCGATATGTCGAAATGATTTTCCGTCGTATGACTTTCCAATTTTCGCGCGTACAAAATCGAAACAGATGTTTTTAAGATCATCGACGTCTAGCTGCTCATAGCCGTCAAACGCCTTAGTCGATTCTTTTCCATCGCCAAATGTTTTTAGCCATTTCTTTAGATAAAGAAAAAGATCCTCCTTTCCATCATTCGGCGTATCCGCCATTGCGTAAATGCCGTCGTACTCCAAATACTGCAAATACTCATCAATAACGTCCATCACGTCAAGGTAATGCTGGATTTCAGACTTTTCTTCCCCCATCCAATTAGCAATTTGCCCAATAGCATTCTCGGGCGCGTTTTCGGCGATTAGTTTATTGTAGATTTGTTTCGCTTTAAGGTATTTCTCGATCGGGTTGTAACCTTGCTTTTCATCTTCGCCCATCTGATAGGTCGTTTCGAGTTTCTCGACCTCAATCGGATCATCCTCCAGAGCTACCGGCAATACGACCGCCTTAAAGAAACGGTATTTGGGTTGGAGCTTGTTAAGAAGCATCAACCTCCGATTACCATCGATTACAATTCCATCGCGGGTAACTATGCCTATTTTTAGCTGCCCTTTTATTGAAATGTCCTTTTTTGTAATTTCGTTCTTTGACACTTTCGATCGCCATAGTAGTTCTTCAATAACGAATTTTCCTTCCTTGGTCTCCGGATTCACATTTCGGCCCTGCTTTTCGAGCGTCTTCGTCCGGCTCAAAATACGGCCGTTAAATTTGTTGTAAACCAAATACTCTAACGGAATTTCAAAGACACTCATTTGCTCGAGTCGGTCATGCCACAGAATATCTTGTTTTCCGTATGCATCTCTTAACATAATTTCAGCGATTTTTTGTGTTCGGGTTTCCTTATTCATTTCTATTTGCTTTAGCGGCAATCCGGCTTATCGCATATAAGGCGAAAAGCTGTTTAGTTGGAATCTTCTTCTTGTTTTTGAATATAATTTGATCCTCGTCCTCGAAAATCTGATTATCAAGGTCAAGCTCATCAATGATTCGACCCACTTCATCAACTAGTTGACTCGGATTCAATAGTGCACCATTAGCGTTTTGAAGTTCATGCAAGATTTGTAGTTGATTAGAGTTCCCAATCTTCTCCAAAAAACCGTTGTTAATAAGTGTGAGAAACTCGAAGCCCTTCTCAAATCTTGCAATTTGCGGTTCCAAACGAAGATAGGTGTCATCGGAGCATACGTGATTCGGGAAGCCGTTGCCGGTACCGTATTGAACCGACGTTAACCAGTGACCCATAGTTAAAGTCTTTTCTGCAATATCATAATTTGAAAGCGTGACCGTCATATTGCCGTCCTTAAAGGGATGCCGCCTAAAACGAGAACCTTTATTTTTCTTGGGCGGATTGTTGAATATTTTTTCGGTAAACGTATTCAAGTTACATACATTTTCTGTGTTTACCGCCTCGCTTAGTAAAGGTTTCGCTGGGCTTTCCTCTCCAAGCTCGATCAATATCTGCGCAGCGAAGGCACGACTAACAGATGGACAAACTGCATTCCCAACCAGCCTCCATTTAGTTCCTTCGCTCCCCTTAAATTGGTATGTAATGGGAAAGCCCATAAGACAAGCGGCCTCTCGAACAGTTGGTGTTCTATATTCGCCATTCCCTTCCCGAGCTAATGCCGATTTATAAATTAATGCTTCTCTCGACGAACCAATCTTGGTAGCCGTAACGGTTCGGCTAGGCTTATCCTCATTTTCAGGAAAAGACATTTTCCCCATAAACGGATGATTGGTTTTCCAATATCTTGATAGATTCCATTCGCACTCATACAACCCTGTATCGTAGAAATGGTCTGTCAACTCGTCACTAAATAATTTGAGATTTGTATAGTTCGGGTCTGTAGTTTCAAATCGCTTTCTCGACGAAGACGGATCGGGTAATCCATTCTTAATTTCCACGAGCGTACGCCAGATTTTCTTGCCGTTTGATGCCGTCTCGCTATGGGTCGGTTCGGGCACGACTAAAGATTTTCGGGCAATAAGTTCGCCTGAAATGACTCTTTTGCGGGCTTGAGCACTCCCATAATCTGCGGAATTTACTATTTCATGGTTTCCCGACAGACGTATTGCTACCTTCGAAGGTCCGATTTTGTTTTCAATGGCCCAATCCCCTAGGCCAAGATCCTCAAAGGTGTACTCGCTCGCAAGGTGTTTTACAGATCTCGGCACATTCTCCATCAACCAAGCTTGGAGCTTTGAACCTTTCTTCCATTTCTTAACCGCGACGATTCGCAAGAAAGTTTGAGTAAGAGTGATACCAACGCTTTTGTCTGCTTTTCCAGAGATGTTGGAAGATGAAAAACTTACGCACGGCGGGCTTCCCAAAATTACGTCAGTATCGGGTAGCCCTTCGATTGCATCGACCGATTCTAAAAATTCGAGAACATTGCGAGCTTTACAATCCAATCTAAAATTATGGTTGAACGTATCAATTGCGGGTTGCCACCGATCGATTCCGAGTTCTATCTCAAATCCTTGTTGACGAAAACCTTCAGAGAAACCACCACCTCCGCAAAAGACATCAATCACAGTCAACGGTTTCATATCTTGCCGCCCCCATTTGTCGAACCCTCAAGCCTTGACTCGAGTTCGGTTAAAAAGGCAGCAAAATCGATTCCCAATGCTCTGCAAAATGCACGGAGCTCGACTACATCGAGGCGGCGCTCACCACGCTCCACCTTGCTTACGAAAGACTGGGTCTGATTCAATCGCTCGGCAATTTGAACCTGTGTAAGTGATTTAGAAGCACGCAATCTACGCAATTGGTCGAGAAAAATCGAATAATCGTGCGAATAGATAGATTTTTCCATGAAATTTCATCTATGAAACAAATTAAAGGTCAATTTTGAATAGTCCAAAATCGACTATTTTTAGAAAGCGGGAGTGTGGTTCTGTGTGGGTGGAACAATCAGTATAATGCCGGTTTTGGAAACAGATTATCCGACAATGAAAAGCGGTAGGAACCCAGTCGCTATGGCTTCCGGTTCTGACAGGTGGTTGGTGCTCATCACGCGCCAGACGGTTTGGCTGTTGGGTGTTGGTTATCGTTTGTCGCGGGTGTAGGGCACGGGTCGAGTTTAGAATTGAAAGCGGCGAATGAAAAGTGAAGAGTGTGGGTAGAGTCAGAAGCCAGTCGCGATCGTCCCTACGCTACGGGGATGGGAATGGTGGCGCGATGGTGTATGGATAACGCAGAAAAGCCCCACCCGCTACGGCAGGTGGTACTGACATTGGCGGTGTCTTTGGGTCGCGGAGCGACGAAATGATCGTAGCCGTGGGTAAGAACCCACGGAAAAGGTATTGTAAAATGATTGCGTCGCGGCAGCGACGATTGAGAAATGGCAAACACATATTCGCAGGTTTATTTGCACCTCGTTTTTAGCACCAAAAACCGCACAGATCTAATTCACCGCGAGATCGAAGAGCGTGTCTGGGCATACATTGCAGGAGTCGCACGGCACCACGGTATTACGCCAATTCAAATTGGCGGCATCGAAAATCATATTCACGCCTTGTTGAGTGTCCCAACGACTCTGTCACCGAGTCAGGTAGCAAAGCACGTTAAGGGCGATTCCTCGTACGGAATTCGCCGTGAATTTGAAGGAATGTCGGATTTTGGATGGCAAGATGGTTATGGGGTGTTTTCGGTTTCAAGATCGGCGGTGCCGGATGTGGTCGATTACATTGTGCGGCAGCGGGATCATCATTCGACACGAAGTTTTGAAGAAGAATATGTTCGATTATTGGAGAATCACGGTATAGATTACGACGACAAATATTTATTTGATTGATTCATCCGTCGCTACGCGCCGAGATGGATTTGGCGAACGGCTCCGTGGGTTGTCGCCGGTCCGTGGGTTTTTACCGGTCCGTGGGTTTTTACCCACGGCTACAATGAGGCGTCGCGATACGACGCGGATGCGCGAAACATTCCGGGGTTTTCGGCGTTTCGGGGGTTATCGCTGGTCCGTGGGTTTTTACCCACGGCTACAATGAGGCGTCGCGATGCGACGGGGATGCGCCCGTGGATTTTCACCGGTCCGTGGGTTTTTACCCACGGCTACA